>OLQK01000022.1_pt1 | contig 190099 bp, 179 predicted proteins | sample 1672501 | NCBI WGS metagenome assembly OLQK01 (sample SAMEA3136693, study PRJEB25190) | human gut metagenome | biome: human gut; feature: human-associated habitat; material: faeces | place: Austria | collected 2013
CTGCAATTCATTCAAAAAATTTTCATTTTAGACTTGACTTTTAATAGTTAGTCTTTCCTTTAATCTGTCATCATTCCATCTAACAAGACCGCGTAATAACTTTGAAGCACCTGCTGAACCTTTTGTTCATCCCGTAAAGCTGCCGCCTGTATGACTTCTCTGATATTCTCTGTTCCCTTTGTTGTCAGTCTGGCAGCTGCATAAGTAATATAAATTTCGGTCAACGATTCCAACACTTTCCTCTGGAAAGCAAAAGAACACTGTTGATAAATTGCCCTGTGAAAGTCCGGATCATGCTCCGGCAATTTCTCCGAATGTTCCATCTTACACAGCAACGGCACACATAAATCCCCACACATACGGAACAATTCTGCTATATATTCCCTTGTCTGAGGCACTACCCGTACATGATTATTCGGCAACCGGCGAATCAATCCCTGATACTCAAGAATAATCAACGCCTCTCTCACCGGCATTCTGGATACGCCCAGACTTTGAGCCAATTCATTCTGTGTCATCTCCGTGTCCGCAGGGATACTTCCGGACAAAATGGCATCCCGAAGTGCCTCTACAATACTACCCTGTTTCTTTTTTATCTCAATCTTATCCATTTAAAGCTTGCTCCTGTCAATCCTTTTATTTTGTCTTCCTAATATTGTATCCTTTTTTTGTTTGAAAGTAAAGACAAGTACTTATTTTCTCAATAATCGCTCTTTCCAGGTACGTCTGATACCGATCCTGTCTGCTGTGACATAATCGTTTTCCGCCGTCAAATCACCATTCACAAACACCTGAATACTACCCACCGGCTGTCCTGCCTCCACCGGTGCTTCCAACTGTCCAGGAAGCACGCTCTCCACATGTACTTTATCCTCCGAACTTAAAAGGAACCTGTAATTTGTCTGTTTTGCTCTCACGGTAGCAAAATCATGTTCCCCGTTCATAACATGTACCTGCCTATCCGGAACTCCTTTGCTGATATCAATAGTCTGATAACGATAATTCTTGTCGCCATAGTCCAGCAGTGTCTGTACATCCAACCACTTGTAACCTTTATGCGGCGGCCATCCGCTGCCAAGAAGTGCTGCGATAAATGTACGGTCATCTTTTTTTACAGCGCAGACATAACAGTAGCCCGCATCTGCCGTATACCCGGTTTTTCCGGATAGTACACCATCCATCATGGTCAAAAGGACGTTTTTATTATGTACCTCAAAACTTCTTTTCCTATCACAATCCGTAAAAGAATAATCCGCTGTCTGTGTAATTTTTAAAAAATCTTCATTGTCAATCGCATATCGCATGATCTTCGCCATATCCTCTGCTGTAGAGCTGTGCACACCTTTTTCGTCCGCAGCGTCCAACCCGTTCGGCGTTATAAAATATGTCTGCGTACATCCAAGGGATATCGCTTTTTCATTCATCAGTTCTGCAAAATTTTCTACGCTGCCGACGGTACCTTCAGCAATCATCATAGCTGCGTCATTAAAAGATTCCAGCATCATGGCATAATACAGATCTTCCATACGGTAGCGTTCCCCCTCATGAACACCCAGACGAACTTCCGGCATAGCAGATGCCCTGCTGAAGCCATCACAATCTGATCCGGTTCATTATGTTCCAATGCCACGATCAATGTCATAATTTTTGTTGTGCTGGCCATAGGAAAGGCCATTGTTTCATTTTTGCCGTAAAGAATACGCCCACTGTCAGCATCCATCAGTACTGCTGCGCGGGCGTTTAATGACAGCTTCTCTTTTTCCTCCTGCTGCCCAGTCTCCGCCGCTGCCGCAGGATTTTGTATTAGAATGAACAATGTACAGAATATGCCTAAAGCAACCAGTAGGAATTGACCTATTTGTTTAATCCAGTCATTCACTCACAAACCGTCCTTTCAGGTCCTGCCTGCCGCCTTTTATTGAAAGGCCAGGGCATCACCTTATCTATTGATACTCCTGGCTTAATCTATGCATTTTTCATCTTAATTAATACCCATATCCGTCAAAATCTTTTTCAGTGCATTGGCAGATTCATGAAGATTATCTTTTTCTAACTGATTCAACGGAATTTCCACAATATTCTCAATGCCATCCCTGCCCAGGATCATCGGAAGCCCAATACAGACATCTTCAATCTCATAGGCTCCGCTGCAATACCCGGACACGGTCAACAGGGAATGTTCATCCCGGATCAGCGCTTCCGCAATACGGCGGATTGCCAGCGCTACTGCATAAAATGTGGCTCCTTTTTTCTCTATAATCTCATAGGCACTGTTTTTCACGTCTCGGACGATCTCATCCATCTGCTCCCGTGTAAAGACAATCCCCAGTTCATCACAAAAATCCCTCACAGCTATGCCGGATACTGTGGCTGAACTCCAGACCGCCACCTCACTGTCACCATGTTCCCCAATAATAAATGCATGAACATTGCGGTGGTCGATACCGATATACTCTCCCAGACGGTACTTGAACCTGGAAGAATCCAGTACTGTTCCGCTGCCGATAACTCTCTCCGGTGGAAAACCGGACAGACGTAGGGCCACAGTTGTCAGAATATCCACCGGATTGGCAACAATAAGCAGCAGGCATTCCGTATTGTAACGGACAATTTCCGGAATAATGGACTGAAAAATCCGGACATTTTTTTCTGTCAAATTGATCCTCGACTCTCCCGGCAGCTGATTGGCTCCGGCTGTTACAATCACCAGATACGCATCCGCCAAATCCTCATAGGTACCCGCATAAATTTCCACGGGATGGATAAAGGGCACACCGTGACCGATATCCATGGCTTCTCCTTCTGCCTTTTTCTGATTGATATCGATCAGCACCAGTTCATTAAAAAGACCGCTCCCAAGTAAAGTATAGGCCGCGGTCGCCCCAACGGCGCCGCAGCCTACAATTGCACATTTCTGTATATTCATCACTTTTGCACACCTCCAAAAACAGTTCTGTAAGCTGCTCTTAGTCTGTGCAAAAATATGCTGCCTATGCAGTATATAAGATTAGATTTTAAAATTCGGTCTTCGGATCATTAAATTCTTTGACGCGGCGTTCATATGCCTGCATGATCACCGGTTCAAAGGCCAACTTTGCATCCAGTTTCATCACATCATTCAACAGGTATTTCGTGAACAGCGGATTTAGGATCAAGAAAGGGCCTACCAGATAAGTCGCAAAGAAATTATGGTCGCGAATGCCTTCATTGGCTGTTCCCTTGTTCATGCCTGTTCCCTTATCGACATGAATAAACGGATATTTCTCCGTCTCACCGTAAGCCATAGTAAACTGTGTCTTAAAACCGACAATCTCAATATCATCAAAATGGCCTCTCACCAGGCAGTTGAAACGATGCATCATATCCCTTTTTGCATAAATCGGATATAAATCCAGCGCTTCGATCTTTGAACCGTCTTCATTCTCAATATACTGTCCAAAAATCTCGACTGCATTATTGGTAAATAACATGGGCACATCTGCTGCGATCAGCTCTGCAATACGCGCCTTATAAGGCATCAGTTTCCTGATGATCTTCTCCTGGGCACTTTCTGTCATGGCTCCCATGTAGATCAAATCTGGCTGTTCTTTTACAAACAACGGCTCATCCATATAAGACGTGAACACAAATTCCGCATCAGGCAGACATTTTTCGAGGTAACGGATATTACTGGAATCCGCAAAAAGACTGCAGAATTCTGGAAATAAAACTTCAATACGTGTCATGATTATCTGCCCTCCTTTTCTAACTGTTCACTTAAGCTCTTTTGAATAGCCTTAGCATATTGCGTTGTGTAAATATCATGCAGAATATACACATTGTCAACTTTATCAAAATCCACATACGCTGCTGTGTCCGGCTCTTTATCGCAACATACGATCTTCTCCTCAGGAATGCCGGCCATCAGAAGTCTCAGATGCATATCCGGACAGCGAAAACCACCCACAATGATCTGTTCAATGCCGGGATCATTTAAAAATTCAAAATCTGTATCAAAAAACCATGCAATATTCTCTGATGACTCCTGCCGATCATAGAAATCATCCACAATCAGTACAACTGCCTTTTGACCCGGTTCATGACGCACGAAGTCACAAACTCTTGATACTGCAATCGGATTCTGACCCTTTGCAACATCTGTGACCAGCTTCTTGCCTTTGACTTCCACACAGTTAAAACGTGTACCTGCAATCTTCATTTTCTCGAAGGAACGACTGATAGCCTCCGCTGACAGGCCAAACTCCTCCAAGGCAGCAACAGCTGTCACGGTATTGTAAACATCTGTAATATTATCACCCAGCAGCTTCACTTCCATATTGCCCTTCGGTGTACGGATATGCACTTTACGTTTCTCATAATCAATTGCTTCCACGGCATAATCCATCTCCGGTGAACCAAAATCACAGTTCGGACAGAACGCACGTCCGATGTGGTTATAACGGATATATTCATAGTTCAGTTTTGCACCGCATTTCGGGCAGGCAACCACATCTTTGATGATGTTGTTGGTGGAAGTTGTCTTCTCATCCTCACAGGCAATACCGAAATAAACTCTGTCATTGTCCGGTGCCAGATGATTGCTCACTAAGTCCTCTCCATTTAAAATCAGTTTGGATGTTGATGGAATCGTCTGATTCAAAATACCTGCAATAAATTCAGAATGGGCATTTCTCTTGTAAGAGTCTCTGAAAAGATTCGTACATACAAGAATATCCGGTTTCACATATGGAAATATCTTCGTTGTCATTCGCTCATCAATTTCAAGAACAGCATATTTCTTCTTCATATGACCGCCCATAGTAGAATTCTTGATCAGCGAAGAAGCGATACCTGAATCGATATTGCCGCCGAAACGATTGTCAATAATATCATAGCCATTATCCTGCATCACATCCGCAATCAGATTTGAAACGGTTGTCTTGCCGTTGGTACCGGTAATACCGATGATAAACTCCGGTTTATCAATCTGATCCAGAAAATCCGGACAGATATTAATCGCCTTTCGGCCGGGTACATGTGTGGCATTCCTGCCGCAAAGCTGCAGAACTTTGATCAATACTTTGATACCTGCCAGCGTTAAATAAAAACGCATTGTTTTTTTCTTAGAATTCTTCATAACTGTTCCTCTCTATACATCAAGTGTCATCTGAACTTCTTCTTCCGCCTCTGTCTTCAGTGTCTCCATCTCTTCCGGTGAAACGGACGGCAATCCCTCCACCGACTGAACGCCAAATGTTCTTAAAAATTCTTCAGTTGTTGCCAAAAGAATCGGCCGTCCCGGAGCATTCAGCCTTCCGGCCTCTGTGATCAGACCGTACTCCAACAGCTTATTGATGGCATGGCTGCAGCTGACGCCTCGAATCTGTTCTATTTCCGCCTTTGTCACAGGCTGCTTGTAAGCCACGATCGCCAACGTCTCAAGCATGACATCTGTCAATACCTGCTTCTTCGGCTGATGCGTCAGCTTAATCACATAATCATACATCTCAGGGCTTGTACACATCTGAAAAGAGCCATCCAGCTCAATAATACGGATGCCTCTCTTCTCATTCTGATATCTGTCCATCAGATGATGTACAAGCCTGATCACTGTCGCCTTATCATGTCCAATAACAGCACCGATGGCCTCTGCGCTGATGGCTTCTCCCATCGTAAAAAGAAGCGCCTCTATGGCCGCTTCCGCCTCATCCGGCTTTAAAACTTCTTCCATGTCTACTCTGTCACTCCTGTTGCATTTTCATCGGATATCTGATTCTCTTCGGATTTGTCCATATTGTCCCCCGGCGAAATCAGTATATCATCAAAAAGATGCTCCTGCACGATCGTCACAGAGCCATCCTTCATCAATTCGAGTATCGCCAGAAATGTCACAATCACTTCCTCTTTTGTTGACTGCGACGTCAAAAGGCCCCTGAAGCTGACCGGTTTCTTCCTGTCTGTCACGATACGGCGGATACTGGTCATTTTGTCCGACAATTTCACCGGCTCCTGCTCAATCCGTCCGTATTTGCTTCTGATCGGGTCGATCTTGTCAAACTGTCGCTTCATCACAGACTGAAAAATCCTGTGAAGCTTCTCAAGATTCATATCCCCCACCAGCGCATCTAAATCCACCGGCGGTTCTGTATAAACCATATCATCAGGAATCGTTGTCGGTTTATACAGCGTCTGAGCAGCCAGAAAAGCCCTGTCCTTCAGTTCCTGGGCAATGTATTTGTAGGTTTTGTATTCTAACAGGCGATTCACCAGTTCCATTCTCGGATCCTCACCTGTTTCCTCTGCATCGGCTTTCTCCACCGGCAGCAGCATCTTGGACTTGATCCGAAGAAGTGTCGCCGCCATCACCAGAAAATCACTGGTCACATCCATATCTTCAATCTGCATGCGATGAATATAATCCATATATTGATCCGTAATCATCGCAATGGGAATATCATAAATATCGATCTTATTGATATCGATGAGGTGAAGCAGTAAATCCAGAGGACCTTCAAAAACCTCTAATTTAAATGTCATTTCCATCATATTCTGCTTTTGAACCTTTCGTCGTAACTATCCAGAAGGCAGTATTCACTGAATCGTTACCTTTCGTCTATCTATTGTGGCATCTTCCGGCATTTCTGTCAATCATTTTCTTCAGGAATGATGCAGTGTGACACATGACAGCTCTGGCATATTGAACAATCGAATACGAAAACTGTGCATGTGCAGTCCACGGCTCAGAATCATCTCGCTTTTGCCATGAAAATAAGTTCCCGCATAATATTTAGGGAACAAACGCACCTGCGGCGAAATCACGCCGCCCAAAAACGGCAAGATCACAACACCGCCATGCACATGCCCTGAGAGGACCAGATCAGCCCCCCAATCAGCATATTCATCAAAATACAGCGGATTGTGGGCTAAAAGGAGATTGAATGCTTTTCTGTCACAGATGCCCAGCTGCTCCGTAAGATACCATTTCTTCATCGGAACTTTTCTGAAACGTTTATAATATGTTCTGTTCAATTCTAATCCATAAATATTGATGTATGCGCCGTCTTTCCTGATCACCGTATGCTGATTGCGCAGCAAATGAAGATTCGGATGACGAATCGCTTTGCACCAACGCGCATGCATGTCACCGTATGTCTCCGGATACAGGGTAATCCGCTGTTCATGATTCCCATTGCCGAAATAAACCGGCCATCGGTCACAGAGATCACGGACCATCCGAACTGCTGCGGACATATCCGCTCCCGGATGTGCATCTATCATATCGCCGGCAATCATCACTGCATCCGGTTTCAAACGCTCTATCGCCCCAAGCAGCTGCCTGTTGCCCTGATCAAAGTCATAGTTGTGAAGATCCGACAGCACAACAAAACGGAAGCCTTCAAAAGCTTCCGGTATTTTATCTGATGCTACATCATAATATTCTGTCGTAAAATGTCTGCATTCATAGCATATCCGCCCTATGAGGGCACCGGTTGCCGCTGCGGCAGCCATCATCCATTTCTTTTTATCTTTCATTCGGCCTCCATTATACGGTTAATATTTTGAATGCATCTTTGATGCAGGCAATTCTTGCCTCTTTACCGCCGCTTACACGTTCTCCGTCCAGGGACCACACCATCTCCTGTTCAAAAGTAATCTTCAATTCCTTTGTCTGCAGGAATAAAAACATGGACGGATCATACTTCAGCGGATTCAAAGATGTCAGCGATGTCACAATTGCACTGAGATCCATCAATGTCTTCGGCATCTTGATCATCATCACTTCAAACACACCGTCATTTAAATCCACAAGAGAATCACTGATCTTCAAAATACCCCCCACACTTCTGGCATTGCTGACTGCACCGAAAATATAGGAATCTTTATAAATCTGTCCATCCGCTTCCACACAGACCGTATAGGGTGTAAATGCCGGAATCTCTTTGATGCCCTCAAGAATATAGGCCAGATGCCCCAATGCATTCTTAAAGTTCTGCGGTGTTGAATAGGATGTCTCCGTAAAAGCACCGAAAGAAGCGACATAAGAAAAATAGGACGTATTAAACAAACCTGCATCAACGGTATGCGGCGTTCCCCTAACAATGTTCACCGCTGCCTCCCTGATATCTGAAGGCAGCTTCAGACCTGCTGCAAAATCATTGGTGGTTCCTGCAGGAATATACCCCAGAATAGGGCGCTTATTCCAATGCATCGTTGCCGACAAAATCTCATTAAAGGTGCCATCTCCGCCGCAGCAAATAACTCTGTCAAACTGACTATCCTTCTCAGCCAACAGATCTCTTGTTGCATCCTTACCCTGTGTTGTATAAATAATCGTCTCATACCCTGCTTTCGTCAGTGTATCAACGACATAAAGCAATTCATTACGTATCTTCTGACGTCCGGCCATTGGATTCACCATAAGTAACACACGCTGCTCCATCGCACATAAACCTCCGATATGTTTTTCAATAAAATTCATTATACCATGTTTTTGTAAAATAGCCTATATTTATCCGCAGATGCTCATAAAATTCCTGTAAACTTTTTCTAAATAATCACTGAAACCGGCTTTTTGTATCCCCTCCTTTGTCACAACAGGCACTTCACCAATCTCCGTATCATCCAGATAATAGATCAGACGTCCTGCCTTTGTTCCTGCTTCAAAAGGCGGAGACAGGCTTTCATCCAGTTGCAGTTTTGAATGGATATTTTCAAGATTTTCCCCTCGCAGCGCCACATAGGAAAACTGGCCGTCATACATCAATTCAACACTTTCTGTTTTTCCGTCTTTTATCGCCATTGGCAAAAGTACCGGCGGATGATCATCCCTGTATGCGCTGCAGTTGGCAAAGCCGTAATTCAGAAGCTGCTGTGCCTCGGAAAAACGTATTTTATAATCCGGTGCATCCATCACCACGGCAATGAGACTCAATCCGTCTTTGACAGCTGTTCCGCAAAAGCAATATCCCGCCTCTGCTGTAGATCCTGTTTTTAACCCTGTTACTTCAAAATTATTTGCCATTTTCAGAAGTTTATTCGTGTTGGAAAGACCGAATTCACTACTGCCTTTTGCTGTTACATGCGTGATATTTTCCATCCAGATCGTCGCATATTGCGAAATGTCAGGATAATTTGTAATAAGCGCCCGGGCCATGATGGCCACATCTTTTGCCGTTGTATAATGGTCATTTGAATCTGTCAGCCCGCAGCAATCCACAAAATGTGTCCCGTTCATGCCCAAATCGGCGGCTTTTTGATTCATTTCCCCCACAAAGGCCTCCTCACTGCCGCTTACATACTCTGCCATTGCCACTGAAGCATCATTACCTGAAGCGATCACAATACATTTGATCAGCGTTTCCACTGTTTGTTTTTCGCCTTCTTCAAGGAAAACCTGGGAGCCGCCCATGGATTTTGCCCGGGCACTTGTTACAACTTCATCTGTCAGCTGGATTTTTCCGTTATACAGCGCATCGTAGATCAGAAGCAGTGTCATAATCTTTGTGATACTGGCAGGACTGACCCGAACATCCTGATTTTTCTCATAAATGACTGTTCCGGTTCCTGCTTCCATTAAAACAGCCGCCTCCGATATGACAGTTACCGCCGATTCAGTTGATACTACCCCCTGACTTTCCGACTCCCTTTCCAATTCCATCTCTGTCGTTTCTGCATTTGTTGATTCTGAATTTTCTGATTCCGTTGCTATCACTTCTCCGACAGCAGTATCTTCTGCATAAACCATTTGTCCATTCCATAAAATACCCATCAACAGGATAGCTGCTATAATTTTATTCTTCATAACTGTCACCGTGCTTTTTTTACAGTTTACGTTTGTGCCTGTTAACTTATGCCTTTACATCATTTTCCTTTTCAGCTATAATTGATTGCAGAAAAGTATAACTGCTTATTCTTTTTGCCGTTGTACAAATGTTACCAAGGAGAGAAACACTATGAGCTTTGTATTAACAAAAAAACTTCCGACACCAATGGAAATCAAAGAATTATATCCTGTTTCCGAAGAACTGGCTGCTTTAAAAGCAGAGAAAGACCAGGAACTGATTGATATTATTACAGGTGCCTCAGACAAATTTATGGTCATTATCGGTCCTTGCTCCGCCGACAACGAAGAAGCTGTTTGTGATTACATCGGCCGTCTTACAAAAGTTCAGGAAAAAGTCAAAGATAAGCTTGTCCTTGTACCGCGTATTTACACGAACAAGCCGCGTACAACCGGCGAAGGCTACAAAGGTATGCTTCATCAGCCAGATCCTGAAAAGGCACCCGATCTTTTAAATGGTCTGATTGCCATCAGAAAGATCCATATGCATGCCCTGCAGACATTTCATATGCCAATTGCTGATGAGATGCTTTACCCTGAAAACTTCAGATATCTGTCCGATATCCTCTCTTATGTTGCTGTTGGTGCACGCTCCGTTGAGAATCAGCAACATCGTCTGGTTGCCAGTGGCATTGAAGTGCCAACCGGTATGAAGAATCCGACCAGCGGTGACTTATCCGTTATGCTGAACTCTGTTGTTGCTGCTCAGCATGGTCATAATTTCCTCTACCGCGGATGGGATGCCACAACAGACGGCAATCCTTATGCACACACGATTCTTCGTGGTGCTGTTGATAAGCATGGTCAGACACATCCGAACTATCACTATGAAGATCTGCAGCTTCTCAATGAAATGTATGCCGAAAAAGGACTCAAGAATCCGGCCTGCATCATTGACGCCAACCATTCCAACTCCGGCAAGAAGCATAAAGAACAGATCCGTATTGTCAAGGAAGTCTTAAGCAGCCGTCAGCATTCCGATGACATCCGCAAGCTTGTCAAAGGTGTGATGATTGAGAGCTATATCGTTGAAGGCAACCAGAAGGTGGGCGGTGAGAACCATGTCTACGGCAAGTCCATCACTGACCCTTGCCTTGGCTGGGAAGATTCTGAAAGACTGCTGTACGATATTGCAGAACGTGTATAAATACAAAATGGATACCCACTAATCGTATAAGGGAAAAATAAAGGGAAAGCTATAAAAGTATGCATCGTCATATTATTATAGCTTTTTTCTATAATAATAAATACTATATTTAAGGAGGCATTAACAATGAGTAAAGGTTCTATCAGGCAAATTAGTGACAACCCTGCCGGTCAGGGCCGCCAATGTACGCCGCTTATTCTTATCCGGGAAAAAAAGACAACAAAACCATCTATATAAATCTATCCGCAAAAAATAAACTGAGGAATTAGCTGCCAATCACAGTAATAGCCTCAGTTTATTTTTACTTTCTTTTTGAAAAAATATGTTTTGCAAACACATAAAATACGATAATAACGGCAATGAAATAGCCAAAGGCCCCCAATGCCGGTATGCCAAGGAATTTCGGTTTCATATCCGTGGTACAGATAATACTGGAGCTTATAAGCAATGCCATTACCCACAGACCCATAACAATATTTCTTGTTACCCTTCGAAGCAGATTCGATACATCTTCTCCGGCATGAAGATCGAGATTCACCTTTGTCTGACCTTTCATCTGACCCTGCAGAATATCTGCCAACAAGGTGGGGATATCTATCGCCTTTCTCAGAGAACGATACAGTGTTTTTCCACTGTTTTTCAATTCCTTCTTCCAGTCCATCTCCTCAAACATCTGGCTCTTCACACGGGCAGATGCGATCTCCATCATGTTAATCTCCGGACTGATGTCTGCAAGGACTCCTTCAATATGTGCCAGGCCTCTGGCAAGCATCGTCAGACCGTGAGGCATTGTAATCTTGTTCTCCTTCATGACCTCCATCAGATCCTGCATAATCTCTGCAATATCAATATTGCCAAGATCTTCCGAACCGTATTTTGCCATCAGATTGCGTATATCTTCAAACAGTTTGCTCTGATCCGGCTTCCCACGGAATTCTCCGATTGCCAGAACAGCATCCTGGATCATACCGATATCATTCAGCGCAATACCTTCAATGGCCCGTCCGATTTCTTCCCTGTCATGCTCAGACAGACGGCCCATCATTCCCATATCAATCCAGACGATCTTGCCGTCCCGCACACGAAGATTACCAGGATGCGGATCAGCATGGAAAAAGCCATCTACCATAACCTGCTTAATAAAATTATCAATGAGCTTACTGCCGACCTCATTCAGATCATAGCCGTTTTCCTGAAGATTCTCCTTATCATCAATGGAAAAGCCATCGATATACTCCATCACAATAACATGCGGAGTTGTATACTCCCGATATAACACCGGCGTATCCACAAAAGCCACATCTCTGTTCTTGCGATGGAACTCCTCTATATTGGCTGCCTCTGTAAGGAAATTCATTTCCTCCTGTGTGACCTTCCACAGTTCATCAAGAACAAGATCCAGATCCACCATCTCTTTGATACTCACCGGTGGCAATAAACGAACAACCTTATGCATCAATCCGATATCTCTGGCCATGGTCCTGTAAATACCTTTGCGCTGGACCTTGATCACAACCTGTTCTCCGCTCTTCAAAACCGCACGATGAACCTGTGCAATAGAAGCTGAACCAAGAGGCTTTTCTTCAATTGACTGGAACTCCTCCTGCCACGGACAACCAAAGGCATCCTGGATCACATCCACCACCTGGTCAAAGGGCATAGGTGCCACATCCGAGCATAGCTTCATCAATTCATCGCAGTATCGCTTCGGCAAAATATCTGATCTCAACGACATAATCTGCCCCAGCTTGATATATGTCGGTCCAAGGTCCTCCAGAATCATTCTCAACTTCTCCGGAGATACACCACGCGTAATAGCATGTTTATGGAGAACGGCTGTAATCTCCTTCAACCGTTCTCCATAACCGCTTGATCTGACTTTTTCAGACTTTGTATTCATTCTTCTTATTCAGCGTCAGCTGCCTCTTCCGCAGCCGGAGCGTCCTCTGTAGCTTCAGCCGGTGCTTCTTCTGATTCCACTGTCTCTGTCTTCTCCTCAGCAGTCTGCTCCATATTGCTAATCTGCTGTTTCAGCTGTTCAATCTGTTCCGGTGTCATCTTCTCAAGAAGGGTCTGCAATTCTTCTGGTGTGGATGCTTTCACAGAAACCTTCACATTGTCCTTCAATGTCTCTTTGATATTGTGCTTCAGTTCTTTGTTCAGGACCTTGCCCTGTTCAACTGTCAGCTCACCCTTCTTCACCAGATCGTCTAATACTTCCTTGGATTTCTCTGCTGTAACAGCTGCTGTACCAATACCGATAAGTAAAAGCTTCTTAAGGCTTTCTCCGAGTTTTTCCATCTTACATCTCTCCTTTACTGTCAGACATCACAACCGCCGAATTCTCTCTCTGCAGCTGCAATGCATCCATGCAACCAATCAACAAATCACTAAAGCCCTGTCAAAAACTGCATGACCTTGGGAACAAAAATAACACAGCCGATAATCGCTGCCATAATAGCTGCAATGAGTACAGCTCCTGCCGCCGTATCCTTGGCAATCTTCGCCAAAGGCTTTCGCTCCTCTGTTACAAGATCCACCACTGCCTCTATCGATGTGTTCACCAGCTCCAATGCCATCACAAGTCCAAACAATGTCAGACAGATACACCATTCTGTCACTGACAATTGAAAGATAATGCCCGCAATCACTACAAGCAGTGAAACACAGCAATGAATCTTCATATTGCGTTCCTTGCTGATACATGTATAAATTCCCTGAAAGGCATAACCAAAACTTTTATAGAGTGGATCCTTCTTGTGCTTCTTCATCTCTATCCCCTGCCTTTTCTGACTCTATTTTATCACATATTGTACTGCATGAACAGTAGAATCTTTATCTGCCGGCTGACTGCCGCAGTCTGTCCAGCAGTGCTGTAAAATATGGCGGAAGCGGTGATTCAAATTCCACATACTGACCGGTGGACGGATGGATAAATCCAAGCAGCTTTGCGTGAAGCGCCTGCCCTTCCAGCTTAAACGGATCCTTAGACGGACCATAAACAGTATCCCCCAGCAGAGGATGGCCGATACTGGCCATATGCACACGGATTTGATGTGTTCTGCCTGTCTCAAGGCGGCACTCAATATAGGTGTATTTGCCAAATCGCTCAAGTACACGGTAGTGCGTCACTGCATGTCTGCCGTTCTTATGGTTAATGCCCATTTTCTTCCGATCGGCATCCATACGGCCAATCGGTGCATCAACGGTTCCCTCATCTTCTTTGATATTATTATAAACAATCGCATAATAGGCCCTTGTAATACTGTGCACGCTGAGCTGTTCTGCAATGGCGCGATGCGCCCTGTCATTTTTGCAGATAACAAGCACACCTGTTGTATCCTTATCAATTCTATGCACTATTCCGGGCCTTAATACGCCATTGATGGTTGAGAGGTCCTCCCCGCAGTGATACATCACTGCATTCACAAGGGTCCCGGTATAATGTCCCGGCGCTGGATGCACAACCATATCCTTTGGCTTATTAATGATCAGAATGTCCTGATCCTCATATAAAATATCCAAGGGTATATTCTCCGGCTGAATATCCAGAATAACCGGATCAGGTAATTCAATCATAACTGCATCACCTGTATGAATTTTGAAATTCGCCTTAACCGCTTTTCCGTTTACACACACCGACTGATCGCCAATCATTTTCTGTATATAAGATCTTGAGCATTCTTCCATCAAGAGTGCCAGATACTTATCAATACGTACGCCATCATTGGCTTCATCAACAACATAACTTCTTTGTTCCACGTTTTCACCTGCCTCTTTTATGCTTTTGTCTTCTTTGCTTTCTTACTGCCAAGAAACTCAAAATCCTCATCCTTGTAATAAAATATAACGAGGATGATCAGGGCAATGGCCGCTGTTGTCACATAAATATCTGCAACATTAAACACAGGAAAATCAATCAATTCAAAATAAAAGAAATCTACCACATAGCTCTGACGAATCCGATCAATAAAATTGCCGATGGCACCGGCATAAATCAGAACCGCTGCAATTTTAAGCGGCATCATCCTTCCGGTGTCCGGAATCTTACGATAAAGAAACGTCAAAGCTGCCAGTATGATAACTGTAAAAAAGACTAAAAAGACTTTTTGATTCTGCATTAATCCAAAAGCAGAGCCTCTGTTTTCCAGATAATATAATCTGAAAACTTTCGGTATAAGTGTGATGCCGTCTGTATTCATCAGATGCCTTACGGCCAGCACCTTGGTCCACTGATCCAGAAGAACCAGCAGCAAAACTGCAATTCCCGCCTTTATATATTTCATGACTGTTCTCCATTTCTGACGATAACGGAGGCCGCTGCCAAAAGCTGTTCATCACGGATACTCCGGTCAATCACCGCATGCCCTTCGGGATCCAGCAATATAAACTTAACCCGTCCTTTGTCCATCTTTTTGTCTGATTTTGAAACGGCTACGATTTGCTCAGGCTCAAGCCCTTTGACACTGACCGGCAAGCCGAATGATGCAATGGTATCTGTGATATCTTTATAAGCCGCCTCTGTCAGCATTCCTTTCTCCATGGACAACCATGCCGCCGCATGCATGCCGACGGCAACACATTCTCCATGCAGCATTGTAAAATTCATCAGTTTCTCCACTGCATGTCCCAATGTATGGCCAAAATTCAGTAAAGCACGTTCGCCGGCTTCTTCAGGATCATTCTCAACCACTTCTTTCTTGATGTGACAGCTGACTGCGATCATATCAATCACCGTCTGCGTATCCCTGGCCAAGATTGCTTCTTTGTGCGCCTTCAGCCATTCATAGTAGTCGGCATCTTTGATCAATCCGTGTTTAATAATCTCACCCAGGCCGGATATATACTGCTGACTGGTCAGTGTTTTCAACGTCTCTGCACAGGAATACACCAGTTTTGGCTGATGAAAAGCCCCCACCATGTTCTTATAAGCTCTGAAATCAACACCTGTTTTTCCTCCGATGCTGCTGTCCACCTGTGCCAGAAGGCTTGTGGGAATCTGGATAAAACGAATGCCTCTCAGATAAGTCGCCGCTGTAAAGCCTGTCAGATCACCGACAACACCGCCGCCAAGCGCCACCAGCATATCTTTACGTTCAAATTTATTCTGAATCAGAAATTCATAAAGATTTTCAACTGTTGTCAGCGTTTTGCTCTCTTCACCGGCCGGAAAAATAAAATGACTGGCAGCTGCACAGTGCTCTTTTACAATATGCTCTACCTGTTCAAGGTAAAAATCTGCCACATGGCTGTCTGTTACGATGCACACCTTTCTGTCTTTGATCATCAGATCATCCAGCGCTTCACCAAGCGCATTAAAATTCTCCGAAAGAACAATTGGATAAATTGGTACATCATTGTAATGAATCATCATTTTCTGCATTTTGCTGTCTTCCTTTTCTGTACAAAAAGTCCGGGCATGCGCTTCAGCCACTGACCCGGACTTCTGAATATTCTATTAATAACTATGCTGTACTGAAATAAGCACATCCGCTTTATTGGTTCTCTTCGTCCTTCCCGCTGTCAAACATCTCGGAGAAATCCTTGATCATTGCATCATCTGTTGAAAGTGTCTCATCAAAGTCTTCTTCCTGTTCTACTGCGGTTTCTTCACTCTCAGTTTCTTCCACAGCATATACCGGCTCAGCCTGAAGCTGATCTGTATGCTCTGCGGCTGATTCCTCAAGGCCTGAAATTGCCTTCATCGTTGCAACATCAATATCAAATGCTTCTGAATTCAGCAGATCCAGCTGTGCCGAAGCAAGTGCTTTGTACTGTGTTCTGTAGCGGTCATACTGCTGAAGCAGATCTGTTGTCTTCACATGCAGTTGCTCAAGTTCCACCTTAGCATCTGCCACAATAGACTGTGCCTTCAAAACGGCTTCCTGTTCAATAACAGTGGCATTCTTCTTCGCACCTACAATTGTCTCCTCTGCAGTTGTCTCTGCAAGAACAAGTGCCTTCTGAAGTGACTTCTCTATTTCCTTATAATGGCTGAGACTTGCATCCAGATTATTGATCTTTTCCTTCAAAGAAAGATTCTCCTTGTAAAGTGCTTCAAAATCAGCAGAAACACTTGAGAAAAAGCTGTCCACATCTGCCTTTGAATACCCCATACCACTGTTCTTAAAAGTCTTACCCTGAATTTCAATTGGTGTTAACATTAATTCCAGACCTCCTTCATCTGTCTATCGATCTCATCATCCTGTTTCTTCCTGTTCCCGTTTCCGAATAGTCATTCCTCTTCTTCAGAATATCCAAAAGCAGGTACATTGACACTTGAAGATGCCAGTTCCTGAAGATCGCCTGTAATATCAATATCTTCCGGTGTCACAATAACAATTGTATCTGATATCGGCTTAATATTGCCGTTGATCGCATAACAGGAACCGGAAACAAAATCAATAATTCTCTGAGCTTCCTGCGTTGTTACAGCATCAAAATTGATAATCGCAGCTCTTCCTGACAGGATAATGTCACTGATTTCCTGGCATGTATCAAACTCATCCGGTTTTGAAACACATACCTCCATGCTACGGGATGTTATATTGGAGTGCATCGGAACAATCTTACTGCTCCTGCCGTAAGGCGTTGCCTTACGCGTGCTTCGTGATGAAGTATGGGCCTGTGTTGACCGTGTACTCTTCACCTCCGGCTCATCATCCCAGTCATCTGCCATATCTTCCAGCTCGTCCTTCTGTCTCGCAGATGTCTTTCTGCTATTCGCCGTACTGCGTGCAAATGTCTTTTTCTTCGGTGCCTCCTCCGGCTCCTCTTCTGTATCTATCTCTTCATCATCATATTCTTCATATTCATCATCATTAAGCTTCATAAAATCAAGAATTTTGTTAAAGCCTTTACTCATTCTGCTATACGCTCCTCTACTTATTTAATCAATTACCAACTATTCAAAACCAGCCCTTCAAATGTCTCCTGCTTCAAATAACTGCAAATTATCTATATCTGATAATTTCTTTTGCCGAATATACCGGTCCCCACTCTGACCATTGTTGCACCTTCTTCAATTGCAACTTCATAATCTCCCGTCATACCCATTGATAATTCATCCATATCAACATTATCAATGTTTTTGCTTTTTATGTCAACAGATAATTGTTTTAATTTTCTGAAATAGATACGATTATCTTCAGGATTATCCGTAAATGGCGCAATTGTCATCAATCCCCTGATTTTGATATGCGGCAACTTCGACACCGCTTCCACAAGCTGCATGGCAGCCTCACTGGTTGTCCCAAACTTTGATTCTTCTTCTGCCACATTCACCTCGATCAGTACCGGCATCACGATATCCGCCTTTGCAGCCTCATGCTCAATCTGCTCTGCCAGTCTCAGTGAATCTACGGAATGAATCAGGACAACTTTGCCCATCAGGTATTTGACCTTATTGCGCTGAAGATGTCCGATCATATGCCAGCGAATATTCTTCGGAAGCACTTCGTATTTGTCGGATAATTCCTGAACTTTGTTCTCACCGTAGTCAAGAATACCTGTTGTCAGTACCTCTTCAATATCACTCACCGGCTTCGTCTTGCTCACTGCGATCAAAGTGACTTCATCTCTTGAACGTCCTGCTCTGTCACAGGCAGCCTGGACATGCTTTTCAACCTCTATAACATTCTCTGTAAGCATATTTCTTCCCCTTTCATCTATATCTAATATATAATATCATTTTCTTTGACACTGCTGCCATTCAAAATAATATGATCATACAACGTCACACCATAATCCGTCTTATCACTGACAATACAATAATCGCCATATTCATACAAAATATCAATCAAGCGGAACATTGCATAGCCTTTATTGATATTATAAACACCTTTTAAAGCTTCTGTCTCTCCAATTGTATAGGTCTCATCGGAAGAAGGTTTCTTAAGAACAGTACCTTCCGCAATATCCGCACAGTCTACATAACAATATTCCTTATTCTGTGCATAAATAACCGGTTTGATAAAAACTGTTTCATCATTATCCACCGAATAAAAGCCGCTTTCCGAACTCTCTTCCTCCGTCTGGAGATAATCAGCCGGAATCCTGTAAAAATTCTTGGACACAATTGATGACTTTGGAATCTTCAATCCATCATGGTTGTCCCAGATAATCTCAATATCAATATAACGATCATTGCAATAGCGGACCATATAGTTGGATAACGAAAAGCTGACATAATCGGTGCCGTCTTTCTGAAAGGTCGATACATCTGCGCTGACTGTAATATTGTCCCGCTGAAGCTGCAGATTCACCGTATCCAGCTCTTTGAGCCTTTTGTACTGATCCGCCGTCGGACAAATCACAATCTGCCAGTTATCATCATAGATCAACTTATAGGCCGGTGATGCGCTGTCTATCTTCATACCGGCAGACAACTGGGTCTTCTCATAGTTCCTGGCCGAAAAAAGTTCCGGTGTCATATCATCCTGCGTATAGCTTTCCATGCCGTCATAAGAATAACTGACAATTCCTGACTGATCAGCAGTCATTACCGTATATCCGTTGGCGGAATCAGCCTGATTCATGGAATTAATATTATTCCTGCTGACAATATTACTGACAATATTTCCCAACTGATAATCCAGATCATACACCGACGCATAATCACTATCGTTATATTTCTTTTTGAAAGACAAAACCTGTTCCCGAATATCACCATAGTCACTGCCATTCAACGTCAATGCTGATCCATCTGCTGTTCCCTGTACACTGCTGCCGGCATTGGTAGTGACCATGCAGACATTGCCCTCTCTGGCAACCATGGCACCATCATTGACAAAATAGTTGATATAACCGCTTTGTCCGGTATTTACAACTGCCTCATTACGAAGAATAAAGCCTGTAAAGGTATCACTGTCAACAATCCATCCTTGCTGAACTTCATAAAAAGAAATATGATTTCTCATAAGGTAGGACAGACCGATCGCTATCAAATAAATAAAAATACCTATAAATACAATCAGCCCTATATTCAGTTTCAAGTGCCTCCCGCCGTTTTTCGAGACGGTCTGTTTCTCTGACCCCATTAAAAAACTCCTTTTAGTGCCGAACCATTCATATAATCAAAATGTTTACCCTGGCAGCTGCTATTCTGCTGCATATATACTTCAAACTCATCCTTCAGCTTCCACCAGCTGATTCCCCAGTTACAGAAAACAGCATCTTGCTCCGGTATACGACTGAACAACCGCTCAACCGCGATAGATGGATCCAAATTCTCAAGCATTACCCTGACACGTTCAAAATATTCTTCTTTGCTGCATATCGTAAGTCTGCCTGCCAGGTAATCCTCAGCCATCTGACTGTCTTTTGCTATATATAACGAATGAATCTTCACAATATCCGAATGCAGAACAGAAACAATTCTGGCTGTTTCCACTGCATCCCGAAGAGTGTCTCCCGGGAGATTGGCAATCAGATGTGTGCATACAGTAAACGGATATCTCTTGATTGCCAGAACCGCATCTATATATTCAGCCAGTCCATGTCCTCTGTGAACGCTGTCCAAGGTATGATAATTCGCCGTCTGCAATCCCAATTCTATATTGATGCCAACGTGGGTGCGCTCCTGAAGTTCTGCCAGACACGCCAGATAATCTGCACGGATACAGTCGGGTCTTGTGGAAACCGAAATCTCAACCACATCCGGAAAAGCCGCCGCTTCCTCCAGATAAGCTTTAAATAGTTCCATTGCCATAAATGTATTCGTATAATTCTGAAAATATGCAATAAACTTACGGGCCTTATACCGTTTGGCAACAACATCTCTTGCATGCTGCATCTGTTCCGCCACCGATGCAGGCTGCCAGACAGATTCAAACCCGGTTCCCTTTTCAGAACAAAATGTACATCCTCCATGTCCGTCACAACGGTTCGGGCAGGATACCGGCAGGTTGACCGGAAGCTTGTAAACCTTTTCTCCATAGCGCTGTTTAAGCCAGCTGGAATAGGGATAAAACACTGTTTTTTCCTCCTTCATAAATACCTGCATTCATTAATTATATCTTTTTTTGACTTATATTGGAACCCTTTTTCACAAAATTATCATAAAGTACACATAATCTTCAATTTTTATTCAATAATAATGATATCATGCCGCTTCGCGAAAGGAGGAATTGACATGGAAAGGAACTGGCTTGACATTACAGCTCTGATACTGATCATCATTGGAGCTATTAACTGGGGACTCATCGGTTTTTTTGAATTTGACCTGATCAGCTACTTCTTCGGCACACTCACTGCTGTGACCCGGATTATTTTTGCCGTTGTGGGCATTGCCGGTATTTATTCCCTGATCCTTTTCTGGAAACTCAGGACAAATTAATCCTTTTCCGGGGAAATGAAATGGCTCCATACAGAACAAAAACAGCAGAAATACCACTTAAGTACTTCTGCTGTTTTCTTCTAAATCATGATATAATATCCAAATTATAAGGAGATAACGATATTCTTCTTAAACTCTTCTGGAATATTATCCGCATCAATGGAAATACTGATCGTAAAATCTACATTGAACTTCTCTGATACATCTGCAAGTTTAGATAATACGTAGCCAACATAATCATCAGATACGCTTGCAATTGTCAGGAAGCTATCAAAGAACATATGCTCCAGATCTCTGTCCTGTGAAATCAGACCACAGATAAATCCAATAAATGCATCATATGTATCAATCGGGAAATCGCCAACATTGATCAAACGAATGCGGTTGCTTAATTCATACATATGCTTGTTATTCTTGTCGAGATAGACAACACTGCCGTTTGCAGCCTTTACTGCTTCATTCGCTTTCTGAATCAAGAATTTTGTTTTACCTTTGCCTTTTACACCTGATATAATCTGTATCATTGTAATCTCCTCCTAGCTTATGCACGTAAATTATATTTAAATTTAAAAAAATTTAAATATATTTGTCTTAATTATAGTATAAATTGTCTAAAAATACAATGCTTATTTGCTAATATCTGATAATAATTTTGACATACTCGAATAAAGCGTATCTTTATCCGGACAACCAAGCAAAACGGAAATATAACCGTTTCCTGAGCCATCCTCCACATAAAGAATCAGACACAGTCCTGCATTATCTGTTGTACCGGTCTTGCCACCAATAATGCTGACACCTTCGGGCGGTGTCTTGTTGCCCAGCAGATAATAATTTGTCGAGTCATACGTCTGCTGCACTTCCTGCCCATTCCGTGTAAATACAGCGGTATAATGTGCCTGATGAATCGCATCCTTAAACAGATCATACTTCAGACATTCATTGAAAATCAAATAAAGATCATAAGCTGTTGTATAATGATCCGGATCATCCAGACCATTCGGCGTCACAAAATGTGTCTGCGTTGCACCAAGCCTCTGGGCTTCCGCATTCATCTTGTCACAAAAAGCCGGTATATCTCCCCCGCTGACTGCAGAAGCTACGGCATTGGCTGCATCGTTGCCGGAATAGATCAGCATACAATACAATAAGGTCTTCAAAGTCATCTTATCTCCGGCTTTAAAACCGCACACCTGTGCATCTGCTACATCAACATTCACATCATCCGTCAAAGTTACTTCCTGATCCAGATCCTGAACAGTCTCCAGTGCCACCAGCGCTGTCAGAATCTTAGTAATGCTGGCCGGCGGCATCTGTGTATAAATATTCTTCGCCGTGATGACCGTCTTATCCGTTGTACCCGTCAGAAAAATTTCCTTGGCGTCAAGCTGTGAAAGTGTCTCCTGGTTGATGCCGTTCTCACTGTCTTCCACCGATACAACACCTAGGTTCTCCGCAAAGCCTTCCCAAGCTTCTATATTCAGCATGGAAGCCGCATCTGCAGTCTTACTCGCCGTCACAACTGTATAGGGCTTCAGATACGCTGTCTGGCTCTGGCATCCGCATAACAGTACACTGCATATGCAGGCTGCTGCTAATATTTTCTTCATTCTCTTCACCTGTTATTTATAAAATTCACGCCATTCCAGATCGCCTCTGTCCAGAGCCTTGATCAAAAGTTCTGCTGTTGCCAGGTTTGTTGCGATCGGAATATTATGTGCATCACATAAGCTGACAATTGCGTGGGCATCCGGTTCATGACGCTTTGGTGTATATGGATCCCTCAGGAAAATCATCAAGTCAATGTTGTTATGTTCAATCTGTGCACCTAACTGCTGTTCTCCGCCGAGATGTCCGGCAAGAAACTTGTGTATATTAAGATTCGTCACTTCTTCTATTAAACGCCCTGTGGTGCCTGTCGCATATAATTCATTACGCGCCAGTATTCCTCTGTAAGCGATACAGAAATTCTGCATCAACATTTTTTTTGTATCATGGGCTACTAAACCAATGTTCATAAAAACTTACCTCCTGTTCCGCTGTAAACCAACATTCAAAACTAAACCAATACATATAAAATTACTCAGCAATGAACTCAGACCATAACTGACGAAGGGCAACGGAAGCCCCGTATTCGGCAGTATGCCTGTTGCCACACCAATATTGACAAAAGCCTGGAATGTAATAATACCGGCAACACCTGATGCGACCAGGTGGCCTCTCATATCTCTTGCATCCTTTGCAACACGCAGGCATTCGATCACAATTAATAAAATGAGCCCTATGACAACACAACTTCCTATAAATCCCAGTTCTTCTCCGACAACTGCGAAAATAAAGTCTGTCTGAGGCTCTGATATGAAATTGCCTCCCTTGACGGATGTAATCGTATTATTATCAAGTCCCTTACCAGTGAGCATACCTGAGCCGATCGCCATAATGGAATTATATTGCTGATTATAGGTTGTCAAAAGATAATCCGAAGGATTCAGGAAACTGAGAACTCTATTAAGCTGATAATCATGTAATAAGATCTGACCGGGCTGCTGGATATACCAGATCAAAATACCGCCCAACGGCAGGGCTGCACCCAGTATCGCACCGATAATCTTATAACTGATCCCGCCAACAAACATCAATGTACAAAACAAAAATGCAAAAACCATTGTTGTCGAGAGATCCGGCTCCCATGCAACCAGAAACATCGGAATCATATATAAAATACCAATCCTCAGAATCGTTGCCAGACTGTTGATCTTCTCCTTCTGCTCACTGATCAGATGTGCAAAAATAATCAGCATGATCACCTTGCTGAGCTCTGATGGCTGGAAAGTACCAAAAGGCCCCAATGAAAACCATCTTCTGGCACCATTCACACTAATACCAAAAAGCTTGACAGCAATCAACATACCTATATTAATAGAATACAAAAACCATTCGAATTTTGCAATATAATTATAGTCAATAAGTGAAAAAATTATCATGACGACCGATCCACCGACAAAGCCTATGAGCTGTTTAGCGGCGAAACCATCGGCTGCACTGTTAATAACGAGTATACCAATAATACTTAGCACCCATACATATAAAACCAGTCTGAAATTATACATATGGATATTATATTTATTTGTGTGATACTGTAATATTTTTCTTCTTTGTAACATTTTTCTCCTATCATACCGAATGACGGTTTATTTCCTTAAAAGGCACATAAACAGTCAGAAGCGGTGACCTGGACCGATTCTGATTTTCCTTTTGTGTAATATGAATGTCAATATTCTGAATGTCTATTTCGACATATTTGCTAAGTGCAGATACAATATCTCCTCGAATACTATCTGTGATCTCTGTCGGACAGGCTATTCTGTCCGACAGAAGCAGCTGCTTTAACCGGCTGCTGGCGACTTTACCGGAAATCTTTCTTTTTCTTCCAAACAGAAATGAAAACATCCTGACAGCTCCTTTCTATCTGTGAATCAGATAATCCGCAACCCGGAAGAAAAAACTTTTTCTTCGAGGGTAACAAGCCAGGGGAACATCTTCTCCCATGATACGTCTGCAGATATTCTCATAGGCTTTTCCCGCAGGCGTATGATAACCTGTCAATGATTCCCCCTGATTAGCAGCAACAACCACATTTTCATCATCCGGTATCACACCGATCAGATCCAGTGACAAAATATCTACAATATCTTCTATACTCATCATATCTCCCCGCCTTACCATGTCAAAACGAATCCGATTAATGATCAGATTAATATTTTTGATATGGGATGCTTCCAGAAGACCCGTGATCCGATCCGCGTCCCGGATGGCCGATACCTCCGGTGTTGTCACGATTAATGCACGATCTGCCCCGGCAATGGCATTGTAGAAGCCTCTTTCAATGCCTGCAGGACAGTCAATCAGGATATAATCAAAATCATCTCTCAGCTGCTCGATCAGCTTTTTCATTTGTTCCGGCGAAACACTTGTCTTGTCTCTCGTCTGCGCGGATGGAAGAAGGAACAAATTCGGATAACGTTTATCCCGGATCAGTGCCTGCTTGATCCGGCACCCGCCTTCGATAATATCTACCAGATGATAAACAATCCTGTTTTCAAGTCCCATGATCACATCCAGATTTCTTAAGCCAATATCTGTATCGATCAGAATTGTCTTCTTATCTGCAGCAGCTAAACCTGCACCGATATTGGCTGTTGATGTTGTTTTTCCTACACCGCCTTTACCTGATGTAATGACAAATACTTCTCCCATGCTCATACCTCCCAAAAACCATTGAATCCTTTTATTTTTAGATCATTGTTTTCTTTTGTATGTTCATGTCCGTTGAATTAATCCGCCTGAATATTCTGATCCGGAATATTCGCTGTTCTTGTTGCCGAACCGGATATATCATCTGAAGCATTCTTTTCCGGCACACCAAAATAGTAACACATCAGATCCGCATACAGATCCAGTACATTTGAAGAGCCATGACCATTCGGAATGATCAGCGTTGCGGCAACCTCCGGATTCTCATAAGGCGCATAACCAATGAAAAGTCCATGGTTAGGCAGTTTCTCTGATACCTGCGCCGTACCGGATTTACCTGCCAGAGTCACTTTCAGTCCGCCCATTTGTGAACGGTAAGAAGATTCATTACATACCTTATACATACCTGTATGTACCATATCCCATGTGCTCTGTTTCAGTTCAATCTTGTTGGTCAGCTTCGGTTCATTTTCCTCCAGTACATTGCCCTCACTGTCGGTAATCTTATCCAGAATGGATAACTGATACAAATTGCCGGAATTGGCAATAGCTGTCACATAGCGTGCCAATTCAGCCGCTGTATAGTTGTGGGTTGCCTGTCCAATTGCTGAACGGACAACACTCTCATCGGAAATTCTCGGGGTTGTCTCCGGAAGCTCAAGTCCGCTGACGGAATCCAGTCCGAACATCTTCGCATACTTGGCTAAAAGAGCCAGACCTGTTGAATCATTCAGTTCGGTTGTATTATTCTTCGAGCCCAGCCTGTAACCCACTTCATAGAAGAAGTAGTTGCAGGAATATTCTATCGCCTGTTCAACATTGATGGTGCCATGTCCCGCTGAATTCCAGCAGTTGGCATGCGGCACAACCTTTGTATACTCTACATAGTCTGTGATATAAGTGTCTGCATCAATCACGCCTTCCTCCAGACCCGCAATGGCTGAAATCGGTTTAAAAGTTGAACCCGGAGCTAATGTCTGCTGCGTCGCACGGTTATATAAAGGTGATGATGAATTATTGATCAACGATGCATAATAGCTGACATTATTGATCTGATTGGCATCATAACCCGGATAAGATACCAGAGCCTTGACTTTGCCGGTATTAATATCCGTCAGGACAAAGGAACCTGAACAAGGCGGAAGTGCCAGCATATCCGGTGTGATCTCAAGATTATAAATCTTATTGTACATAAAATTCTTTGCGGAAAGACTGCCGGAAAGGAGGCCCTGATAATCATCATCCTCTTCCAGTACATGCTGTGAATACAATAAAAGACAAATGTCTGTACCGTTTATATAATCACTCTCCAACATATAATAAATGGCCTTTTTTTCGAAGCCTTCATATAAAGGGAGTTCCTGTGCCACATATTCAATCAATGCCTGATAGATCTCATTGGTATCCAGATAATCGCTCTCCAGATTCAGTGCACTGACATTGACGATATCCTTCGTGATGGCATAATCAAGCAGCTCATTAAAACTGATGCTTCCGTCATTCCATTTAGCCAGCGTTTCGTCATTATCATCCAGATCACCTGTATTCAATATAGACTTATCCTTCAGCATGGAATAGGTCATTAAAAGATAATCCTTATACTCATCATCCAATTCTCCAAGTGCCGTGTCCATTTTGCTGTCCAGGGAAGAGGCAATGGATGACTCGTAGTTTTTATAGTCCTTCCAGAAACTCTTCTCTCTGTCATCTGCATCATCTGCACTTAAATGAGACAAACTGATGACATTATTATCAATCAACGCATAGTAATATTCTTTGATTGGAATCATAATATCACTGCCTGTGTTTGTCGTGGTATCTGACATATAAGTCAGCAGGATACCCGCAATTCGCTCCTCCAACATATCATAGGCTTTTTTCTGGAGATCTGCATCGATGGACAGGTAAACGTCCTCACCCGGAATAGGATCTTCCTTTTTTGCTACTTCCAGAACACTTCCCAGACTGTTGACATACAATTTCTGAGAACCTTTCGTCCCCTTCAGCTTGGATTCAAAATAGGATTCCACACCGGTCTTGCCAATCTGATCATTAAGCGAATAGCTGTCGTTTCCCTCCTCTTTATACTGAGCCAGTTCATCTTCGGAAATCGATCCGATATACCCTGTAATGTTAGAAAAATATTTGCTGTCCGCATAAACACGTGTATAACTCTGTTCCACCGATACACCCGGCAGATCCTCAGCATTTTCTTTGACTGCAGCCACCAGCTGATCATTGACATCATTAGCCACTGTGATAGACAGATATTTCTCATAACGTTTCATCCAGAGATCAAAGCGAACAGAAAGAATCTTCAATGCCTCTTCCTTTGAATAGGATTCGTCCAGATTGAACAGTTTCTTTCCTCTCATATACGCATAAACATCCTCAGCAGTCGCATTCGTCTGTTCATCCGTCAGTTTCTCTGAACTATAAACGTCCTTTTTGAATCTCAGAACGGTATTCTCACCTGCATTAAAACTCAACGTTCCTGAAGCGTCCATTTCAAGTGGAATATCATAATTCAATGTGTTGCCTGTTGATTCAATAAAACCGATCAGCTTGGCAATCATCGTATTTCTCGTCTGATTATCTGTCAGCAATGTGCTGTCCTCTATCGTGATAGCATTCGACAACTTGTTGTACGCCAGCGGCACCCCGTTGCAATCATAAATGGTGCCTCTCGGGCTCTCTATTTCTGTGTCCTTCTGAATACGATAAGTAAACGTATTCAGATAATCTTCGCCATTGATGATCTGAAGCTGAAACAGACGGTGAATAAGAACAGCCAACAGTATCGTATAAACAACGCCCAGGATAAATGTTCGTGTTTTAATAAAACTCAATATATCTTCCAGCAGATTTTTAAACAATGAGATTCTCACTTCCTTTTTTCTCTAAGTGCTCTGTTATCAGTAATATAATTCGATAAAGGAAAACAGCGATAATCACTGTATAAACAGCTTCCGGCAGGATGATCCTCCGCAAATAAAACAATACATTCAATCTGCCTCTGATCATAAAACCGAAAACATACATATAAAATCCATAAAACAGATCTGCTGCTGCAATCATCAGTACGGGAAATGTCAAATCCTCTTTGTAAAAAAGGCGATTACCAATACCTGTCAAATAGCCGCACAGCATATAACCAAAGGCGTACATGCCGATATACGGTCCAAACATCAGATCAAGCAACAATCCGCAGCAAAATCCAACAAGACATCCCTCAAGACTGCCATTGATAATGGCAATCGATGCTGTCAATATAATCAGAAGATTCGGCACAACATCTGCCAGACTGAGATGTACAAAAAATGAACACTGCAATAAAAGAAAAAGAAGAATCAGACCGCCATAGGCCAATATCTTTTTCATTATTCACCCTCCTCGCTGCTGTCCGTCGAATCCGCCGTATCACTTTGTGTCTCGGATGTACTCTGCGTATCCGATGCAACGGTTTCTGATGCACTTCCTGTTTCTTTCATATCCTCTTTCAGCTGTTTAATAACAAGGACATTGGACAAATGCTGGAAATCCACCGTCGGTGTCAGTTTGGCACTGAGCGTCAGCTCTGTATCATTCTCTGTCACATCACTGATGTAACCGATCAGAAGTCCCGGGAGATATTTATCACTGATATAGGAAGTGACCACCTCATCACCCTTGACAACCGTTGAACCCTTTGTGATCAATTCGACATCCAGCAATCCGCTGTCCATCAATGTCAGATCACCATTGACGATACAGATATCCCGGTTCTTGCTGATCATACCGCTGACATTGCTGGCATCGTCAATGATACTTCTGACAACTGCCGAATTGGCATTGACCTGTGTAACAATTCCCACAAGGCCATTGCCTGCGACAACATTCATATCTTTCTTAATACCGTCAACGCTTCCCTTATTGATCGTGAAAGTATCATACCAGTTGCCTGCATCTTTACCAATGATCCTTGCACCTGTCATATCATAAGAGGGATACTTCTCAGACAACGCCAGAAGATCCAGCAGATCCTCATAATCGGACAGATTATTCTCCATAGCTGTCAGCTTTGCCTGAAGCTTATCTACTTCATTATTCAGCTCCTCATTTTCATTCTGGAGCTGCGTCGTCTTATGTTTTCTCTGGACAATACCTGCTGTAAAATTACCAAAACTATTGATGCCCTCCTGCATAGGTGCCATCAGCGAATTGACGATCGTACCGGCTGCAGGTATCGAGAAACCACGAAACAGGCTTAAACCAATACCGGCAATACACAAAAGACTTAAGGCCGCAAGTACATACTTCGGGTTTATTTTATTTTTTTTGTTGTTCTTCATATTCATTCCTCTATTCAAAAGCTGCATCTCTCAATGAGAATGTCAGATCCTTATAATCGGATGCATGATCCATGATCACCCCAAGCCCTCTGGCAGTACTTTCAAGGGGCTTCGGTGCAAAAACAACCTTCACACGGAGGGATGCATTAAACAGTCTGTCCAATTCAGGAATTAATGTCGTTCCGCCTGTAAAATAAATGCCGTTCTCAATGATATCTCCGGACAATTCCGGTGGAATTGTCTCCATAATGTTGCGGATTGTCCGCACAACCTGAAACAGATAGTTCTTCATGGAATCAAAAACAAGATGATCTGAAACTTCTGCTTTAGACGGAAGTCCTGTAATCACATCTCTTCCAAATACTGTTTTGCCGCGTCCCTGTCCGGGAATTGCATGTCCCAATTCCAGTTTCAGATACTCGGCGGTCTTATCCCCGATCACCAGATGATGACGCTCCTTCACAAGCTGACAAATGGATGCGTTAATGGTGTTGCCGCCCACTTTCAGCAACTTGCTGACCACAATTCCGCCCATGGTGATGACCGTGATCTCTGTTGTACCAGCACCCATATCCACAATCATCATACCCTTTTTGCTCTTGACATCTACATTCTCCCCAAGAGCTGCCGCCAATGGTTTTTCTACAACAAAAATATTATGCGTATTATAAGCGGAGTGCGCAATAAGATCGAAATAGGCCCGTTTCTCCACCTCCGTCACATCTGACGGTACCGCAAGATAAAAGCTGTTATTTCTCATGAAGCCCGTTGTACATCCGCACTTTTTCAAAAGTGCCTCTGCCACTTTGTTCATATTGTTAACGTCTGCGATCACACCGTCTCTGACCGGATTCGAGATCACAATGGATGCCGGCGTCCGCTCATACATTTCAAATGCATCATTCCCGATTGCCGCTACTTCTTTCTTTCGCTGTATGGCAATCATATTCTTTTCATATACGACAAGTCCATGTCCGCCCTGAAAAATCCTGATATTCATTGTTCCAAGGTCGAGACCGTATTTTCTTCCCGCCAATGGTGTTTCCCCTTTCCTAATGGTTCCAGCTTCCGCACAGACTTGTAAAATGTCCGCTGCCGATAATAATATGATCAATCAGCCGGATACCTATCAATTCGCCCGCTGATCTCACCTTTTCTGTTGCAGCCAGATCTTCTCTGCTGGGTGTATCATCACCGCTGGGGTGATTATGTACCAGTACAATGCTGACTGCACCGGCTTTCAATGCCTGTATAAATATCTCTCTCGGAGCAATTAAAGAAGCATTGACCGTGCCCTTGGTAAGAAGGCACTCACTGATCATATGCTGTTTGGTATCCAGCATCATCACATGCACTTCCTCATGTCCCAGGCGGCACATATAAGCCATATAATAATCCGCAATTGACTGCGGTGTTGTGAAAGCATAACTCTCACTGAACTGAATGCGGGTCATCCTTCTGGACAACTCGCAAACAGCGGCCAACTGAACGGCTTTGACCCGTCCAATGCCGCGTATCTTCTGAAAATCTGCAAGTTCAAGCCCCATGATCCCCTCAAGGCCCGGACAGGATGGATTCAAATTCAGCAGTTGTACAGCCAGATCCATCACCTTGTCCCCTCTGGTTCCTGTCTTGAGTATAATAGCAAGAAGCTCCGCATCGGAAAGCGTCCCTGCTCCGTTTTTCTCACACTTTTCATAAGGCCGTTCCGTAACCGGTAACTCCTTCATTGTCAGATGTTTTTTGATTTTCTGCATACTGCTGCTCCTTTCAATTCAGGCAATCGGAGCTTCACAGTTCATTTCATTTTATCACAAAAGGATTCTCATGTATACACAGTTTACTGTAAATCCTTTCTGACAAAAATCTTACAAAGGCAGATGCACTAATCCAGCCTCTTTCATTTTCTGAAGTGACATCATAATACCGAATTTACCATGGTGCCATGTCAGACCGCCCTGGAAATAAACCGCATACGGTGGCTTGATCGGTCCATCCGCACTCAGCTCGATGGATGAGCCTGAGATAAAGGCTCCGGCCGCCATAATAACATCGCAGTCATACCCCGGCATGGCCCATGGCTCCGGTGTCACATAGCTATCCACCGGTGCAGCAGCCTGAATACCTTTACAGAACGCGATCACGCCTTCTGCCGTTCCCGGTACAACAGCCTGAATAATATCATGTCTGGATTCTGTGCTGTTTGGAACCACTTTAAATCCGAGACTTTCGTAAATATTCGCTGCAAAAATAGCGGATTTCAAAGCTGAAGCCGTTACCTGAGGTGCCAGGAAAAGTCCCTGATACAGTGCCCGGTTCACGCCCAGATTCGCACCTAACTCTTTTCCAAGCCCCGGTGCTGTCAATCTGTACGCAGCTCTTTCCACACAATCTTTGCGTCCGACAATATAGCCGCCACTTGGCGCAAGGCCACCGCCTGGATTTTTGATCAGAGAGCCGACACACATATCCGCGCCCACATCCGATGGTTCAATCGTCTCTACAAATTCTCCGTAACAATTATCAACCATACAGATCACATCCGGTTTGATCTTCTTAACAAAGCTGATCAGTTCACCAATCTGCTGTACAGAGAACGTCGGACGCGGCAGATACCCTTTTGATCGCTGGATCGTTACCAGTTTTGTTTTCTCATTGATGGCTTTTTCAATGGCCGGATAATCAAAAGAACCATCCTCCAGAAGTTCTACCTGACGGTAAGTCACTCCGTATTCTGCCAGAGAACCCACTTCCGGGCGGATACCAATGACGCCTTCCAGCGTATCATATGGTTTGCCCACAGGTGATAAAAGTTCATCCCCCGGTCTGAGATTGCCGGATAAAGCAACCGTTAATGCATGGGTACCACAGGTAATGTGCGGGCGCACAAGGGCATCCTCTGTATGAAAAATATCTGCATATACTTTCTCAAGGGTATCTCGTCCGTCATCATCATACCCATAACCTGTTGTGCCTGCAAAATGTCTTTCACTGACTCTGTTCTTCTGCATAGCATGAATAACCTTCAGCTGATTGTATTCAGCAACCTGATCAATTGCCTCAAAACGTTCTTTTAATGATTTCTCAATCTTGCTGCAATAATCATACACATCTTCATCCAGATGCAGATGTTCATACAGTCCTTTTAATTCATATTCTATCTTATCGTTTGTCATTGTTTTCTCCTTAATATAATAACGCATCTTCGGAATCTGTTTACAGATCCTGATGCTGTCTTTCCTATTATATGATACAAGATCCGTCTATTATGCCTTTTTGGCGAAGGATATGTATCATATCTGTCAGTATAGCCTCTTTCCCGTCATATTGTGACTGATCTATCCACAGCACTTCCCGTTCTCTCTTAAACCAGGTCAGCTGCCTTTTGGCAAAATGTCTCGTATCCCGTTTTAATATATAAACGGCTTCCTCAAGGGTTATCTCCCCATCAAGATAAGCTAATATCTCCTTATATCCCAATCCCTGCATAGAGACAAGACTTCTATCGTATCCATGTTCTTTTAAACTCCGAACTTCTTCGACAAGGCCTTCCTCCATCATTTGATCCACTCTCTTGTCAATCCGGTCATACAGGATCTCCCTTGGCCGGTTCAAAACAAAATAGGCAAAGTTATAGGGTGATTCTTTCTGCGCTTCCTGCTCATTATGTTCGGAAATCTTCTGACCTGTCTGGTGGAAATACTCCAGCGCCCGAATGACTCTCTTTGTATTATGGCTATGAATCTTCTCTGCTGATTCCGGATCCACTTTCTTCAGCATCTCATAAAGTTTTTCCGGACCGTCCTCCTTAGCTGCCATCTCTTCCAACTGCGTGCGATAACCGTCATCTTCATTCTCTTTGAAATCAATATCATTCAGAATCGCCTGAATATAAAAGCCTGTGCCGCCGACAATTATCGGAACATGGCCATTGGCTCTGATTCTGGCCATGGCCTCCCTGGCCATCTGCTGAAAAATAACAACATTAAAAGATGCATCTGGTTCCAGCACATCCACAAGGTAATGGGGTATTCCCTCCATCTCCTCCGGACGGATCTTGGCTGTGCCGATATCCATCTGCCGGTAAACCTGCATAGAATCCGCAGAAATAATCTCACCGCCAATTGCTTTGGCAAGTCCAATGGAAAGTGCTGTCTTCCCGGAAGCTGTCGGTCCGGTCAGTACAATGAGTGGCTGTTTCATGTTTCATTCTCCCATTCTATGATTGAATTCGTTTAAATTTCTTCTCCAGTTCGTACTTTGAAAGTGAAATAATCGTCGGCCGGCCATGGGGACATGTATACGGGTTCTTTGCCTGCAAAAGTTGTTCGATCAGGGTATCCGCCTCTTTGAAAGACAGCTTATTATTACCTTTAACCGCCGCCTTGCAGGCCATCGTTGCAATATGATCCGTAATAGCACTTCCATCCAATCTGCGGCTCTCCTCCGTCACACTGTCTAAAACTTCAATAAAAATATCTCTGGCATTCATACCAAAGAGCTGCAGTGGCACACCGCGCACTGCATACTCTCTGCCGCCAAATAATTCTATTTCAAATCCAAGTTCCGCAAAATAATCTGCATACTGCTTATAAATATTCTCTTCCTGCATAGACAAGGTCAGTATAACCGGCGGTGACAACATCTGCTTTTGAAGTGCTTTCTGTGAAAAAGCTTTCATCAACTTCTCATATAGTACCTTCTCATGGGCCGCATGCTGATCAATAATAAAAAGCTTGCCATCATATTCTACCATCCAGTAGGTATCAAAAACCTGTCCGATCAAACGATGCCGTGCTCTTGCTTTCTCATCCAGAAGCCTTTCATCCTCACCAAAAAGCTGCATCTGTTCTCCAACAATCGGCATACGCGGCTTCGGTGCTTTCTCTGCTGCTTCAGACAGCGTCACTTTTGTTTTCTTCTGTTCTTCCGTAGTTTCAGACATCACTGCCCTATTATTTTCATCCTGCAATTTCGAAGTACTTTGTGTCATCGTCTCTTTATGATGATATGCCGTCGGTGTTTCCCGCACAAATGCACTTCCTGATTGTCCTGTCGGTGCAGTATATGGTTTACTGTCAGCACCCTGATTCGGATAAGATGCCGCCGAATAGCCACTGCCTGCTGCCACCGATGATTTAGCTGAAAAACCTGTTGGTACAGAATGTCCCGACTTTGAATATGCAGATGATGACTGCTCCGGTTTCTTCTGTCCGGCACCCATAGCAGCCAATCGCTGCAGCTCAAAAGGTTCCGGACCGGATTCCTTTTCTTTTTCTTTCCCGTTCGCCTTTTTCTGGTCTTCCAGAGAAATGGCCGGTATCAGCTCCCGGTGTTCCAGCACTGCACGGATAATATCATAAATTTCCTGATATACAGCCTCATTCTGATTAAACCGCAATTCCATTTTTCTCGGATGCACATTGACATCGATCAGTGCCGGATCAACTTCAATATGAAAGGCCGTAAAAGGATATTTGTGAATCATGACAAATGTCTTATAAGCATCCTCTATCGCCTTTGTAATAATATTACTCTTGATATAACGGCCGTTAATAAAATAATTCTCCCAGGAACGATTACCCCTGGATAAAATCGGCTTGCCGATAAATCCTGTCACATGACAGAGTTTGCCCTGAACATCCACTTCCAGTAGCTGTCCTGTCACATCCCGTCCGTAAATCTGATAAATGATATCTCTCAGATTGCCGTTGCCGGAGGTATGAAGCCGATTCTGATTATTGTTAATAAACTTAAAGGATACATCTGGATGGGACAATGCCAGTCGTCCTGCCAGATCATTAATATAGGCCGCCTCCGTGGCTGCCGTCTTTAAAAACTTTCTCCTGGCCGGTGTATTATAGAACAGATTTCTCACAATAATCGTGGTGCCGTCCGGGCATCCGATATCATCACAGCTCTTTTCTTCACCACCGTCAATACAGTAACGAACCCCCAATAATTCCCGGTGTACCTTTGTGATCAGCTCAATCTGAGAAACGGAGGCAATACTTGACAAAGCCTCTCCTCTGAACCCCAGTGATCCCACTGTCATCAGATCCATAGCCGTTTCGATCTTACTTGTGGCATGTCTGACAAACGCCGTCTTGATATCATCTCTGTCAATACCGCCGCCATTATCCGTCACACGCATCATGGCAATGCCGCCCTCTTTAATCTCAATCGTAATTGCCGATGCTTTCGCATCAATAGCATTCTCCACAAGTTCTTTAATCACCGAGGACGGTCTCTCCACAACCTCTCCGGCTGCAATCTTGTTGATGGTATCACTGTCCAGTAAATGAATAGACTTCATCCTGCTGCCCCCTCTCCTGTTTATTTTATCCCAAATGAATAGTATATCAGTATTTTGTGACCATTTGATGGCTAATTTGTCTCTTTTAACCTTTTCTGAAGTTCATATAATGTATTCAGTGCCTGAATCGGTGTCATGTTGGACACATCCAGTCCTGCCAGTTCCTTCAGAACCGGGTGGTCTGCCGGGTAAATATCAAAAAGGCTCATCTGTTTTTCAGCAGGGACTGCCTCTCTGACCACTTCTTTTTTCTTAGCAGAAGTTCTCACCTGCAGATTTTTCGCCTTGTCAGTAACATCTGTTTCTTCCAGCCAGCTGGAAATCTCTTTTGCTCTGTCAATGACAGAATCAGGTACCCCTGCCAGACGGGCTACCTGAATACCATAACTCTTATCTGCACCGCCGCGGATAATCTTTCTCAGGAAAATGATATCATCCCCCTGCTCTCTGACGGCAATACAGTAATTGTTCACGCTGTCAAGCTTTCCTTCCAGTTCTGTCAGTTCATGATAATGGGTAGCAAACAATGTCTTTGCCCCCAGAAGCTTTGGATTGCTGATATGTTCTACTACCGCCCAGGCAATACTTAAACCATCAAATGTACTGGTACCTCTTCCGATTTCATCCAGGATCAACAGACTTCGGCTGGTGGCATTGCGAAGAATATTGGCAACTTCCGTCATCTCCACCATAAAAGTACTCTGTCCACTGGCCAGATCATCTGATGCACCGACACGGGTGAAAATTCTATCCACAATGCCGATATTGGCTGATTTTGCCGGTACAAAGCTTCCGATCTGAGCCATGAGCACGATCAGCGCCGACTGGCGCATATAGGTAGACTTACCAGCCATATTCGGACCGGTAATAATAGATATACGATGGTTCTTGTTGTCCAAATAAGTATCGTTGTCGATAAACATCTGATTGTTGTTCATCTTCTCTACTACCGGATGGCGGCCGCCCTGAATATCAATAACGCCCTTTGTGTTAATAGACGGGCGCACGTAATCATTGCTCTGAGCCACACAGGACAGAGAAGCCAATACATCCAAATGCGCGATTGCCTTAGCTGTCTCCTGAATACGAACGACCTGCTCACCGATACTGTCCCTGACTTCACAATAGAGATCATACTCAAGGGCAGCAATCTTATCCTCTGCACCAAGGATCATATCTTCCAGCTCTTTTAATTCCGGCGTAATATAACGCTCTGCATTGGCCAGTGTCTGTTTGCGGGTCCAGTCCTCCGGCACCAGCTCCTTATAGGAATTGGTAACTTCCAGATAATAGCCGAAAACTTTGTTATAGCGCACACGCAGATTCTTGATACCGGTTTTCTCCTTCTCACGAGCCTCCAGCTCCGCCAGCCAGGTTTTGCCTTCTGTTCTTGAAAGACGGAACTTATCCACGTCTTCATTATAACCCTCTTTGATCATGCCGCCCTCACGAATCATAATCGGTGGCTCATCCTGAATAGATTTTTCAATCAGATCATAAATATCCTCCAAACAATCCATTCTTTCATCAATTTCTTTCAATTCTGCGCTTTTTGCCTGAGAAAGCAGCTGTTTGACAGGAGGAATCATTCCGAGAGATGTCTTAAAAGCAATCAGATCCCGGGGATTCGCCGTTCTGTAACTGATGCGAGTCACCAGACGTTCCAGATCATATACCGCATTCAGATATTCCCGTATCTCCTCTCTGGTAATCATATCATTATATAATTCTTCCACCGCATCCTGCCTTGCGGTAATCTTCTTCTTCTCAATCAGTGGCTGCTCAATCCAGTTTCGCATCAGACGGGCACCCATGGCCGTCTTTGTCTTATCCAGCACCCACAGCAATGAGCCTTTTTTTTGCTTTTCCCTCAGGGTCTCAATCAATTCAAGATTCCTGTTAGTGGCACTGTCAATGATCATATATCCACCTGAGCGGTACGGTGTAATCTTGGTCAGATTGTCAAGAGTATTCTTCTGTGTCTCATAAAGATATAATAGCAATGCGCCCACAGCCAATGTCCCAGATGGAAAATCTGTCAAGCCAAGACCGTCAAGGCTGGCCACCTTAAAATGCTCTTTGATCTTCTGAACACTCACCGCCTCATCCATATACCACGTATCCAGTGTGGATACAGAAACATGCAGACGGTCTTTGAAATCATCCAGACTGGCCCCACTCATATAGAAGGAATCGTTGCAGATAATTTCTGATGGTGAAAAACGATGGATTTCATCATAAAGTTCCTTCAGTGTTGCCACTTCCGTTGTATAAAAATCGCCGGTTGAAATATCCGTGATTGCCAATCCGAACTGATTATTGTCATATACAAGACACATCAGATAGTTATTGCGGCCCTCATCCAGGGCCTGCTGGCTCAGATTCGTTCCCGGTGTGACAATCCGGATCACTTCACGCTTCACAATGCCTTTCGCCTGCTTCGGATCCTCCGCCTGCTCACAGATTGCAACCTTGTAGCCCTTTGCAACCAATTTGTTCAAATAAACATCCACGGCATGATAAGGGACACCACACATTGGTGCCCGCTCTTCCTGACCGCAGTTTTTGCCTGTCAGTGTTATCTCAAGTTCTCTGGATGCAGTCAGGGCATCATCATAAAACATTTCATAAAAATCGCCCAGACGATAAAAAAGGATGCAGTCTTTATACTGCTCCTTGATCGCCATGTATTGCTGCATCATCGGTGTCAATGCTGCCATATATTTCTCCTCCGAGTTTCTTCATCGGTCAATTCGTCTTTTTTTGCATTCTACATTTTAGCATATATCGAATTTAATCACAAGCACCGATTATCACTCTTCTAAAAGCAAATTTCTCGCTTTCTGATACTTTTCCATCCTTTTCAGGTCTTTATCCGTCACGATAGCCAGTCTCCCGATATCACTGTTATGTGCCAGATCTGCCAGCTTCACCTTTCTGGCAATCGGATTTCCTTTAAGTGCCGCAATGTAATCCATATATGGTACAGATTTTTCATGGGTCAACAGCCGCAAGGCTTCTATCGTATCCGCTGAAAAGCCTTCCTTTTTCAAATCTTCTATTGTACAGTCTGAATCCTCTGCGACATCATGCAGCAGCGCTGTACAGATTTCATCCTCTGTCTCCATCTGCTCTGCCAGATGAAATGGATGAAAAACATAGGGCATGCCGCTTTTATCCTTTTGATTTTTATGTGTCTCAAAGCAAATCATCATGGCTTTTTTTGTCAATGACGTATATTTTATTCCCATACTTTTAATTCCTTTCTTTCTCTATCTGTAAATTTTTCAAGACTCCCTTGCATCCCCTGGCGCGACATCCAGTCTGCTTCGCAGACTATAAACACAATCAACACATTCCGCATCCCAATTCCTGTGCAAAGTTTATACTCCCATTATAATACACCTAATACTGAATTTCCACACTCCTATTGACATTTATGTGCTTAATGTTTATAATGTGCATATGCGAACAGCACACTAGTAGAAAGGATGAAGAACAAACTTGAAGATTCTTATTTCAAATACTTCTGACAGCCCTTTGTACCAGCAAATCAAAGACCAGATTAAAGACGCTATTTTAAAGGAAGAATTAGTGGAGGGTGATGCACTTCCTTCTATCCGTGCATTTGCCAATGACCTGAAAGTCAGCGTTTTGACCATTCGCCGGGTTTACGAGGAACTGGAACAGGAAGGGTTTATTACAAGTCAGGTCGGTATCGGCACCTTTGTATCTGCCGGCAATCTTGAATTACTGCGGGATTCCAAACGGCGTCTTGTAGAGCAGAAAATGCTCGATATGATACAAACTGCGAAATCACTGAAAATTACTAAAGAAGAACTGAATGCCATGATGGATATTCTTTACGAGGAGGATTAACAATGAACGATATTTTGAGAGTAAAGAATTTAAACAAATCGTATAAAAATTTTTCACTGACAGACGTCTCATTTTCTTTATCGGAGGGCTGCATCACCGGTTTTATCGGAATTAACGGTGCCGGAAAGACTACTACCCTGCGCACAATTCTTGACCTGGCGAAAAAGGATTCCGGCAATATTCAGTTTTTTGGCCTTGATATGGATAAAAATGAACAACAGATTAAAAATCGCATCGGCGTCGTATTGGATGACGGCTGTTTTTATGAAGAATTGTCTATGGCCGAGATGAAAAGTATTCTCGCATCTGTCTATACCGACTGGTCTGAACAGGATTTTAAACACTATATGGATATGTTTTCCCTTGACCCTAAAAGGAAAATCAATACCCTTTCCAAAGGAATGAAGATGAAATACGCCCTTACTCTGGCCCTTTCTCACAATGCTGAACTTCTGATTATGGATGAACCCACCAGCGGACTGGACCCTCTAAGCAGAAGCCAGCTCTTGAATGTTCTGAATGATTATATGGAAAACGGCGGCAAAGGTGTACTTTTCTCAACCCACATCACTTCGGACCTTGACAAAATCGCTGATATGCTAATTATGATTCACAATGGCCGCATCGTCTTTCAGGAAGAGAAGGATTTTCTCCTTGATGATTACAGAATCATCAAAGGTGATAAAAAATTATTAACTGAGAATATACGCCAGCTATTTTTAAACATCACAGAAACTGCATTTGGTTTTACCGGCGTCACCAGATATGCTGCCAGAGTACAGTCGTATCTTCCGGATGCCATCACAGAACGCCCCACCATTGAAGATATTATGCTGGCCAATTTAGGAGGTTGTGGAAAATGATGCTATGTTATTTATTAAAGAAAGATATCCTAATTATCAAAAAGTATGTACTGATTATGCTGGCTGCTGCGGTACTTATCCCGCCTTTTATGCTCTGGCGTATCCCTGAATATGCCGGGATTCTGGGCTTCATGCTGTCTGTCATTTTCTGCGTTTTAATCCTGCTGCAATATATCTCTTTAAAAGAATATCAATTTCCAAAGGCAGCCTCTCTGCTATGCGCAGCAACTTTTTCACGAAAAATGATGGTATTGTCCCTGTACATTTTCTGTATTGCCGTTTATGTGGTCTGCTGCACCATCTATACCATTGAAGCTTTGATTATCCCCGGTTTAGACACTATGAATGCAGCCATGTTCTTCCTGATGTTTTTAGTCACCTCTGTATTGATCAGTATCTATCTTCCAATACAGTATAAGCTGGGTTACGAGAAAACCAAATTTGCCTTTACAGTTGTCATCATAGCTTCACCTTTCCTCCTGCCTCAGCTCATGAAAATGGAAAATTTCAACCTGAACTTTCTTTCCGAATTTTCCCCAATCCTTATTTGCGGAAGTGTCTTGTTGCTTTCCTGTATGATTCTGGCAGTATCTGCTGCTTTGTCCATAAAATTTTATAACAGAACTGATTTAGCATGAAAGAGAGTTTAAAATATGAATAACGAAAAAATTTTTCTCTATATGATCAGCGCAGCCGCCCTGTGCTTTTGCCTGTTCAATATCCTTCAATTTCTTTTGAATTACAACAAAACGGCGCAAACCGTCGGAACCATTATATCCATTAAAACACCAGGTCCTGAAACATCAAAGTTTCGCAATTCAAAATGGGCGGTTGTTTCCTACAAAGTAAAGGGCAGAATCTATCAGTCCCATAACCGCATACAAGTGCCTGTGTCCTCACAAATCGGCTCCACAGTAACCGTGCGTTATGACAAATTCACTCCGGAAAAATTATACAGCTATTCCCTGTTTCGAATAGTTGTATCATTCATCATTGCCGCTGTCTTTTTTGTAATAGCCAGGTTTGGCTTGTAAATTTATAAGAGCATATTTCATTGCATCTGCCAAATTGATATATTATAATGCGGCTATCCTCGACAAATATAGCACATAAATATGCAAAACAGTCATTATCCACAGTATCATACTGTAAATAATGACTGTTTTATTGCCGTTCTAGTACATCATTTCACCAATAACGATGTACTAGTTATAATCACTTAATATTTTATACAGATATCAACCTCTCTGTTCTTATAATATCCCCAATCCGTTCTTCCGTCATCTCAGCTACATCTGCGATTTGAGCAATTGTATAACCTTTGTTGTACATTTATTGTAGTCCAAATGACTCCCCTCCCAAAAAGCCTTAAGAAATCTTATCTCTATCAGAAGCGTTCGCGCTCATATATTTTTCAAAGTGCGGTCTATAAACTTCAAAAAAGGATTCCCTATGCACCTGTGCTGAACAGATCATAGGGAATCCTTTTATCGATAATCTAAAACCGCACTTTACTAACTACTTAGCGCGAATGCTCCGTCTCTTTTTTAGACGTTGAACAGCAGTTCTGCATATGTTGGGAATGGCCAAGCTTTCTCATCAACCAGTGTTTCCAGTTTATCAGCCGGTTCACGTACTTCTGCAAACTGAGCGAATACATCGTCTCTGTATGCAATAGCCTGAGCCTTAGGATCTTCAATCTTAACAGAAGCATCTGTTGCTGCTTCCAGTTTAACAACAGATGCATCCAGTTTGGACAGCTCTGTTGTAATCTCTTTCAGAACCTTTTCCTGTACAGAAGCATCTGCGCCAACAGCCTTAACAGCTGCAACAGATTTTGCAACAGTTGTTGTATATTCCATAACAGCAGGAATGATTTCTTTCTTAACCATATCGATCATGGTTCTTGCTTCGATATTGATAGCCTTAGAATAGTTCTCGTAACCAACTTCTTCACGGGCTGCAAGCTCTACTGCTGAGAATACGCCATGTTTCTCGAAAAGTTTGATGACTTCTGGATCTGCCAGTACAGATGTAGCATCTACTGTATTCTTGATGTTTGGAAGGCCACGGCGGGCAGCTTCCTCTACCCATGCATCTGAATAACCATCACCATTAAAGATGATACGGATATGGTCAGTTACCCAGTCCTTGATCAGATCATGGAGAGCCAGTTCAAAATCATCGGCCTTTTCAAGAATATCTGCTGCCTGACATAATGTCTCTGCAACAATTGTATTTAATACAATGTTAGGGTCTGCGATGGACGCAGAAGAACCTACCATACGGAATTCGAATTTATTGCCTGTAAATGCAAATGGTGATGTTCTGTTACGGTCTGTAGCATCTTTGCTGAATCTTGGTACAGTGGATACACCTGTTTCAAGCTGGCTGCCTTCCAGACTTCTTGTAGCTTCGCCTTTTTCGCATAACTGGCTTAATACATCTTCCAGCTGATCGCCAAGGAATACGGAGATGATTGCTGGAGGTGCTTCATTAGCACCAAGTCTGTGGTCATTGCCAGGAATTGCTGCGGACATACGAAGCAATGGTGCATAATCATCAACAGCTTTCAGGATAGATGCCAATACAAGAAGGAACTGCTTGTTGGAATGTGGTGTATCACCAGGCTCCAGCAGATTCTTGCCTGTATCTGTGCTCATAGACCAATTATTGTGTTTACCGGAACCATTGATACCTGCAAATGGTTTCTCATGTAACAGGCATACAAGATTATGGCGAAGTGCAACTTTCTTCATAATTTCCATAATCAGCTGATTGTGGTCTGTGGCAATATTGGTTGTATCATAAATCGGTGCCAGTTCATGCTGAGCAGGTGCAACTTCATTATGCTGTGTCTTTGCTGTAATACCCAATTTCCAGAGTTCTTCATTTAACTCTGTCATATAAGCAAGGACTCTCTCTTTGATTGTACCAAAGTAATGATCATCCAGTTCCTGACCCTTAGGAGCAGGTGCGCCGAATAATGTACGGCCTGTGAAGATCAAGTCTTTACGTTTGTCATATGTATCCTTGTCTACAAGGAAGTATTCCTGTTCAGGTCCGACACTTGTTACAACCTTTGTTGCTGTTGTATCACCAAAGAGTTTGATAATACGCATAGCCTGTGTGCTCAGTGCTTCCATGGAACGAAGAAGCGGTGTCTTCTTATCCAGTGCTTCACCTGTGTAAGAACAGAAAATAGTCGGAATATAAAGAACCGGTGTGCTGTCCGGAGCTTCATGAATGAAAGCCGGTGATGTACAATCCCATGCTGTATACCCCCTTGCTTCACATGTTGCACGGATACCACCTGAAGGGAATGAAGAACCATCCGGTTCACCCTTGATCAGCTCTTTTCCTGAGAAAGAAAGAAGAATAGAGCCGTCTTTCTGCGGATTAATGAACGCATCATGCTTCTCAGCCGTAATATTGGTCAAAGGCTGGAACCAGTGTGTATAATGTGTGGCACCTTTTTCAATGGCCCACTCTTTCATCTCATGGGCGATAATCTCAGCCACATGTGGTTCAAGGTCCTTGCCTTCAAGAAGTGTATTCTTGAATTCAGCATAAATCTTCTTTGGTAAACGCTGTTTCATTGTCGCATCATCAAATACGTTAGATGCAAAAATCTCTGATACATTGATTTTTACTGACATAGTTCCTACCTCATTTCAATATTATTTGCTTGTTCCGGAGCTATACGGTATTCGTCATCTCTCACTTCTGACTAACCGCTGTGCTAAAAATGGCACCTGAACCCCGGTAAAGTAAAAAGGCGTCCTCAAATAAATGAGAACGCCTTTGCTCTTCAAACTTAACTTCTCATTCATCATATCACAAAATCTGGAAAATACAACTATTTTTTATGATTATTTTTTCTTTTGTAAAAATCCACCAATTATTTTTCTTTTTTCACGATTTTGTTTATTATTCTGACAAATTACCGATATAATAAAAACCTTTGCACTCTTCCAGATGAACTTCCACTATCTGACCGATCAAATCCGGTGTTCCTTTGAAATGTACCAGCAGATTATTGCTCATACGGCCTGTTACCATGGTTTCGTCATGCTCATTCACATCTTCCACAAGCACTTTCTGTACGGAGCCAGTAAAACGTGCAGAAGCTTCAGAGGCCTTCTGCTGTACGAGCTTTAACAGACGATCAAAACGATCCTTGACAACATCTTCCGGCACCTGATTCTCCATAGAAGCCGCCGGGGTGCCTGTTCTTTTAGAATAAATGAAAGTAAAGGCACTGTCAAATCCAACTTTCTCCACCACATCCATGGTCTCTAAGAAATCTTCTTCTGTTTCTCCCGGAAAGCCCACAATAATATCTGTTGTCAAAGAAATATCCGGGCAGCCTTTACGGATGCGGTCCACCAGGTCAAGATATGATTCTTTGGTATATTTACGGTTCATCAACTTCAGAATACGACTGCTGCCTGACTGCAGCGGCAGATGAAGATGACGGCAGATTTTCTTTGACTGCCCCATAACAGCAATCAGTTCATCAGACAAATCCTTCGGATGAGAAGTCATAAAACGAATACGTTCCAGTCCTTCAATCTTCTCGATTTCCTGAAGCAACTTGGCAAAGCTGATTGGGTTTTCCAGATTCTTACCGTAGGAATTGACATTCTGTCCAAGGAGCATGACTTCCTTCACGCCATCTGCTACGTCACGCTCAATCTCACGGATAATATCCTTCGGTTCACGGCTTCTCTCACGACCACGCACATAAGGGACAATACAATAACTGCAGAAATTGTTGCAGCCAAACATGATATTGACACCTGTTTTGAAAGAGTACTTGCGTTCATTCGGCAGATCCTCCACAATCTGATTGGTATCTTTCCAGATATCTACCACCATTTTGCCTGTATTCAAACGTGTCTGAATCAACTCTGCCAATTTAAAGATATTGTGTGTACCGAAAATAATATCCACATGACGGTAAGATTTACGAATCTTGTCAACAACAAGGGGCTCCTGCATCATGCAGCCGCACAATGCGATCAGCATATCCGGATGGCGCTGCTTAGTACGCTTCATCTGTCCCAAGCGGCCGTAAACACGAAGATTGGCATTTTCACGTACCGTACAGGTATTGTAAATGACAAAATCCGCATCCTCCGTATCTGTTTCTGTATAACCGATGCGTTCCAAAATGCCCGCCAGTTTCTCTGAGTCCCTGGCATTCATCTGACAGCCGAAAGTCACCACATGATAGGTCTTTTTCTTCCCTGTTCTGGCATAATCCGCCTGCATCTGTTCATGTAACTGCTCGATGATAAACAGCTGTTTCTCAGTTTCATCAGAAGGCAGCTGTGACACACCCTCTGTTTTTGTATAATCATTAATGCTCATTCATATCCTCCAGTTTATCCCAATCAAAGATTGAGATATTTATTCCCGAATCTGGCCATCCCCATAAATCACATACTTGGTAGTGGTCAGTTCTTTTAACCCCATCGGCCCTCTGGCATGAAGTTTTTGTGTGCTGATGCCGATTTCGGCACCAAAACCAAATTCAAATCCATCTGTAAAACGGGTTGATGCATTGACGTAAACCGCTGCAGCATCCACCTCATCCAGGAATTTTCTCGCATTGGCGTAATCTTTTGTCACAATGGCCTCAGAATGGCCGGTATTGTAGCGGTTGATATGCTCAATGGCTTCATCCACAGAAGCAACGGTACGCACAGAAGCAATCAGATCCAGGTATTCAGTTCCCCAGTCTTCCTCTGTTGCTTTCTTCATATCCGGCACCACTTCAAGGGCTGCCTCATCACCGCGAAGCTCGCAGTGCTTCTCTCTCAGAGCCTTTGCAATAGCCGGAAGCGCCTCTCCGATAATGTCTTTATGAATCACCAGTGATTCACAGGCATTGCAGACACCTGTTCTCTGGGTCTTTGCATTCAGAATAATCTTTACCGCCATGTCAATATCCGCAGAAGCATCCACATAAACATGACAATTGCCTGTTCCGGTTTCAATCACCGGCACTGTGCTGTTCTCCACAACGGTACGAATCAATCCTGCACCGCCCCTTGGAATCAGTACATCAATATACTGGTTCAGGCGCATCATGGCTTTTGCTGTTTCACGGCTTGTGTCTTCCACCAACAGAAGGGCATCTTCACAGCCGCCCCCTGCGGCAATAGCTTTTCTCAATACTTTTGTAATGGCCATATTAGAATGAATGGCATCGCTGCCGCCCTTTAAAATCACAGTATTATTGGTCTTAAAGCATAAGCCAAAGGCATCCGCTGTCACATTTGGTCTGGACTCATAAATAATTCCTATGACGCCGATAGGCACTCTCTTTTTGCAGATTTCAAGACCATTTGGACGAACGGTAGAACTGATGATTTCACCAATCGGGTCTTCCAGGGCAATCAGCTGTGTCAGTCCCTCTGCCATACCGGTAATGCGGCTTTCTGATAAAGCCAGACGATCCACCATCGGCTCCGGCATATTTTTCTTTCTTGCCGCCTCTATATCCATGGCATTGGCCTGCAAAATCTCTTCCTGCTCATCCACCAGCGCCTGTGCTGCCAAGGCCAGAATGTGATTCTTCTGTGTTGTCCCCATCCTGTTCATCTGTCTCGATGCCTGTTTGGCCCTTCTGCCAAGTTCCTCAATCGTTGTCATCTGCCGCATCTCCTTTCCGTATCACCTCATCCGGTGTTATCACTATATTCATCATTCTGTCATGCCTTTCAAAAGGTATTTCATTCCTTAACTGAAAATCATAGGCCAGCCCACAGGCTGTCACCTGACTGCCATGACGTTTCAGCCACACATCATAAAAACCGCCGCCATAGCCCATCCGGTGCATCTGTCTGTCAAAAGCTGTCCCGGGAACAACCAGAAACCCTTCAAATACTTCCTCCTGACAGTTTTCCAGCGGTTCAGGAATATCATAATATCCCGGTGCCACATCCTTCATAGATGTAATTTTATAAAAATGCATTTCTGCCGGACCTGTGACTCTAGGCAATGCTACTCTTTTGCCGTCCTCCAAAGCTTTTTCTATCAGCTTCCAGGTGTCCGCCTCCCCTTTGCAGGAAGCATAGCATAAAATCGTATCTGCCGCTTTATATTCATCCAGACCGACGATTCGCTCTGCGAACTGTCTGCCGAATGTCTGGCATATTTCTTCGCCAAGATGCCGTCTCTTTGAAAGGATTTCCTTTCGCAGCATTCTCTTTGCTTCACAGATATCAGTTGGCATGTTTTTTCTTCTTAGCCAGATTCTGTGCTGCCTGCTCCTTCAAGGATACAATACTTCCATCCGGTCTTTTTACATCAATATTGTTCAGCTGTCTTCTCATATTGGCACGGACAGATTCGATATAAGCCTCTCTCAATTTCACCTGTTCCTGCTTTTCATCCGGTGTCAGCCCTTCACTTTTACTTTTATGGTATAATTCATTAATTCTTTTAATATCAGCATCTGTAATCATGAATTTCTTCTTCTCCTCCGTTGATAATTTTTTCAGGTTCTATATAATCCAGAATGTTAAACTTCTCACTCTTATGAGCCAGGAATAAAGTACCCTTCTCCTGTCCTTTCATAATGTCGTCAATGACATGAAAATCTTTGCCGTTTGCTATAATCATATCACATCCTGCATCATTGGCAATACGTGCCGCGTCAATTTTTGTTTTCATGCCGCCGGTACCGTAATCGCTGCCGGCTCCTTTGGCAATCTCGTAAAGAGAATCATCAATATCCGTCACACATTCAATAAAAAGCGCATCCTTATTCTGAGACGGATCATCTGTATACAAGCCATCAATATCCGACAACAAAATCAGCAAATCTGCACCGATAATGGCTGCCACTACCGCAGACAGGGTATCATTGTCACCAATCTCAATCTCATCCGTTGAAACGGTATCGTTCTCGTTGACAATCGGAATAACTCCCATTCTCAGCAATTCATTAAATGTATTTCTGGCATTGTGCAGGCTCTTTTCTCTGACAATAGTATGTTTCGTCATAAGAATCTGGGAAGCCACATGGCTGTATTCATTAAAAAGCTTCTGATAAATCATCATCAGCATTCCCTGTCCCACTGAAGCACAGGCCTGTTTCTGAGCCAGTTCCTTCGGACGCTCGTTTAAACCAAGGGCTTTTCTCCCTACACCAATGGCACCGGATGAAACAAGTACCACATCCTTGCCCTGATTGCGCAGATCACACAGGACTCGCACCAACTGCTCCAGTTTCAGCAGATCTGTCTCTCCAGTTTCCGGGTGCACAAGCGAGGACGATCCCACTTTAATGACAATTCTCTTTTTGTTTTTCAGATTCTGTCTGTAATGTTTATTCGTAATCAGCATGTCTGCCTCCATTCTCTCTCTGTCATTGTCCCCAAACAATTATTTCTCTGTTTCTGACAAACATTTCTACTTTGCCTGTTTAACGGCGGCATAAGCCGCTGCTACAGCTTCCGCTACACGCAGGCCATCCATAGCAGCACTTGTAATGCCGCCTGCATAACCGGCTCCCTCACCGCATGGGTAAAGGCCCCCAACACTGCTTTCAAAATGTTCATCTCTCGGTATTCGCACCGGTGAAGATGTTCGCGTTTCAACACCTGAAAGAATAGCATCGGGTCTGTCATAACCTTTGATCTTTCTGCCGAAAGCATCAATGCCTTCTACCAGACTTTCACAGACAAACGTCGGCAGGCAATGCCATAAATTGCCGAAATGATAACCGCCTTTATGTTCGGGCTTCACCGCTCCAAAACGTTCTGAGACTTTTTTTTCTTTGAAATCATCGAAAAGCTGCACTGGCACAAGTCCCTGACCTTCTTCATAAGCCAGTTTCTCCCATTTTCGCTGAAAAGCCATCCCGGCAAGAATATCAGAACTGCCGAAATCCTCCGGAGATACGCCCACGATCACCGCACTGTTGGCATTGGCACCGTCACGTCCACGGTTGCTCATACCATTCACCGCACACATGCCTTCTTCTGAAGAAGCATTCACCACATAGCCGCCGGGACACATACAGAATGTATACACCTGGCGCCCCTTACCCGTCCGGTAAGTTAATTTGTAACTGGCTGCCGGAAGCTGGTCTGCTACGCTGCCATACTGGGATGCATTGATCATTGACTGCGGATGCTCCACGCGCACACCGACAGCAAACGGCTTTGGCTCCATGGTAATCTTTCTCTCCAAAAGTTTCTCAAAAGTATCCCTGGCACTATGTCCCACTGCCAGAACAACCTGGTCAGCTTCAATTTTCTCACGGTCATTGACAATAACACCTCTAATATGATTCTGAGCATCTATCACAAAATCTGTCACTTTTGAATCAAAGTGCACCTGACCGCCCAGAGAAAGTATCTCATTGCGAAGTCTTTCAACAATCCCTACAAGCAGATCTGTCCCCACATGCGGCTTCTGCACATATAAGATATCTTCCGGTGCTCCCGCCTCTACAAAAGTCTCCATAACCTTTCTCTGTCGTCCAAAAGGATCCTTGACAAGAGTATTGAGCTTGCCATCTGAAAAAGTACCGGCACCGCCCTCACCAAACTGTACATTGCACTCCTTATCAAGCTTACCGCCTGCCCAGAAGGCATTCACCTTCTCCATACGGGTGTGCACTTCACTTCCCCGCTCCAGAATAATCGGATCATATCCCTGTCTGGCCAGCATGAGCCCACAGAACAGGCCGGCCGGTCCGCTGCCGATGATTACCGGAGGCTTTGCTGGTTTGTCCGCTGCCTTTTCCGGCATCTGATAGATGACCGGTGTATAAGGCAGTATATCTTTATTGGCATGATGCTTTTTCAGATACTGCTTTTCATTTGCTAATGTCACTGCCACGGAATACTGATAAAGAACTTCCCCGGCATGCCCGCTTTTTCCGGATTTTCTCGCATCGATTGATTGTTTGAGAATCCGGTAATCTATCATCTCCTCCGGTCTGATACGCAATTTATGCACAATCGCCTCTTTTAATTGGTTTTTTGAATGGTTCAGAGGCAGTTTAATCTGATTAACCTTTAACACGGCAGCTCCTTCCGGCATCTGAACCTGCAAGAATACCGGTTGCCCAGGCCCACTGCAGATTGTATCCTCCGCAGATGCCATCAACATCCAATAATTCTCCGGTAAAATAAAGTCCTCTGACAATTTTTGATGCCATATTCTTCTCTTCTATTTCTCTTGTATCAACCCCTCCGGCTGTTGCCTGGGACTGTTCAAAATCGTTTGTCGCGTTAATATGCACTTCGTGATGTTTCACCAGTGCAATCAAACGCTCCAGTGCACGATCATCTACTTTGCAGCATGGCTGTCCGCCGTCTATGCCAGCGCATTTTAACAGACAGGCTGCCAGCTTACTATTCATCATTCCCGAAAGCACCATCCGCATTGTCCACTTCGGACTGGCATGCATCTGCCACATCAGTCTGGCACGAAGTCCTTTGTCGCTGACAGCTGGCATCAAATCAAGTACCGCTGTCACTGTTTTTTTCATTTGCAAAGCTTTCGCGGCGTAACGGCTCACCTGAAACACCGGAATTCCTGAAATACCATACGCAGTCAATTGGATTTCACCGCTGTCCTCCGCGGCCATTTTGCCGCCTGTAAGAAGTCTTACCCTGCCCTGAAGACGAATTCCCGCCAGTTCTTTAAAATATTTCTCCTTACAATGAAGCGCACATAATGCAGGCACCGGTGCAGACACATGATGTCCAAGACACTCTGCCAGTCTGTATCCGGAACCGTTGCTGCCAAGTTTGGATGCAGATGCGCCGCCACAGGCCATGATCAGTTTTCTGCATTGATAAACATTGTCTACCGAATAAACGGTAAAACCGCCCTTCGACAAACCCTTACCGCCAACTCTGATCTTCTTTACTTCCTGTCCGGTTACCACATCGGCTTTCTGCTCTGCCAGTTCCCAGCACAATATATCCCGGACCGATGCGGCCTGTTCAGACATCGGGTATACATAACCATCTCGCGCTTTTGTATAAAGCCCCATGGATTCAAAAAAAGCCAGTGTATCACCGGCATCAAAATTCTCCAGTACATGAAGCGGAAACACCTCCTGCCCGGATCTGTAAACACCGGAGGAAATACAGCCCCTTCGAATGGCCTGATTGGTCAGATTACACTTGCCATTGCCCGTTGCCAGAATCTTCTTGCCGGTTTTATCCATTCTTTCAATAACTAAAACTGAGGCTCCTTCCCTCCCGGCTGCAATCGCTGCAGCCAGTCCGGAAGCGCCTCCTCCGATGATACATACATCGTAAATCATACAAGGCTCCTTATATCAAATGAAAACGTTTTAAATACACACTCAGTGTTGTTCCCTTCGGGAAAGAATATAATTCTTCCTCCGTCAGACCATGGAACTTCAGCAATGCCACTGCATAAACAACCACTGCGACAATGATTGCCAGCAATGTTGCAATTGCATTGATATGTAAAACAAAATAAACACCCTTATAAACAATAAATGTAGCTACGCCCATCACCGCCGATGCAGCTGCAGGTATCAGAAATGTCTGTTTTGCTTCCTGTTCATAACCGATATAACGTCTTAAAGCAACCTGATTAAAAATACACATCAGGAAACCAAATAGAATATTACTATATAAAATTGCGTAAATATTCATATCACAGAATCTCAGCAGAATTACGATAAATACCGTATGAATTGCCAGAGCAATACCTGAATTCACAATCGGTGTGTTCATTTTGTCAATTCCCTGAAGTGCACCAATCGTTACCGTCGACAAAGAATAAAACAACAGATACGGTGTACCGATCGTAATCAAATGTCTTGTCAGCGCAGATGAATCATTAAACAGCAGCTGCATGATCGGTCCGCCAAGCACGGATAAACCTACACAGGCCGGGATTGCAATAATCATACAGAATTTAACTGTTGTCTCTATTTTGCTGTGAATTTCTTCCCTGTCACCCCTTAACATGGCTGATGAAATACCCGGGACAACGGCCAATCCAAGTGCTGTTGCCATCGCCATCGGTACATTCACAAGCATCTTATATTTGCTGCTGTAGACGCCATATAAAGATGAAATCAGTTCTGCATCATAGCCAAGTTTAGCTAAAATATTACTATATAAAGAAGAATCAATGATGCCGCTCACCTGATAAATAACAGAACTCAAAACAACCGGTGCCATCGTCAGTGTTAACACTTTATAAATATTCTTATAGGATTCCGGCTGATGCAATTTATCCTTGTGTACACGATGCATAAGCCGTGGACGATACAACATATATATAATAATCAGGAAAATCGTGCTTGCAAGTGCACCGATACAGGTACCGAGGGTACCGCCCATGGCGGCCCATGCAGGTCCCTGGGATACAAGGATTGCTGCGGCTGCTACACTGACAACTGCATTAAAAATCTGTTCAAAAATCTGTGAAATGGCTGTAGGCATCATGCTGCCGATTCCCTGAAAATAACCTCTGAAAGTACTCATAACACAACAGAGGAAAATTGTCGGTGCCAGAACTCTGAGTGCCGGCACCACCCCAATCATCTCAGGGCCAAATACAGCACTTGTAATCTGTTTTGCAAAAATAAATGTACCAAGACCGATCACAGATCCCACAACCAGTGTCCACAAAAGGGCACTGACCATAATTCTGTGTTCGTTGGTATAATCCCGTTTGGCATGCGTCTTTGACACCAACTTGCTGACTGCCAGCGGCACACCATTGGACGAAACAAGCAACAGTAACATATAAATATCATATGCGTAGCCGTAATACCCCATCGCAACATCTCCTGCAATTCGCTGGAGCGGAATACGGTAGAACAGCCCAATCAGACGGACAATGATCTGTGCAGCGGCCAGAATCGACCCCTGCACAATGATATCGCCGCCTTTGTTTTTGCTTTTGGAAGAGCTTCCCATTCATACACCTCTTGTCTATATCATTCTAAAGTGACAGTTTTACTGTCTGATACGACCTCGAAGAATGTTTTTCCAGGATTCAAGGAAATCTCATTGCCTGATGCATCATAGTATTTCGTCTTATCTGCATTATCATTTCTTTTCCATGTAATCTCTTCAGCTTTGCCATCTGTAATATACAGTCCCTTGCCAGAACCATTCAACGTCATATCCTGGTGATCCTGATTACTAATAGACTTTTCGTTTACATATTGAACAATAATATTCTTAAATGTAAGTTGCTGATCATTCTCTCGGTCGATATGTGCTTCACCATATTGATAACGATAGTAAAGACCATCCTCAGTATTATATGTGAAATATGGCTCCGAGTCAAATGGAATATTCACTTTTTGTGCATTTATTCCATCTTTCAGCTCCGTATCGACATGATTGAACTGCAGTCGCGGTGTATATCCCTCCGGATAATCTCTGGTAAGGCCTGTGACTTCAAGCCCCTCTGCCAGCATTTTGCCTGTCGTATAGACATTATGTGGTGCCTTTCTGTCGGATGAGCGATAGAAAACTTTCGATTCATAGCCAGACAAACCATGAATGGTCATAATATTATCATCCTCAATACGTGAAAGCGCATACTTTGATTGTCCATAATGTACATAAATGGCATCATTATCATTGGCAAAATCGATATAATAGTGCCTGGCACTACGAATAGAACCGATTTTCTCAATGTTATCCACATCCTGAAAAACTGCCATCAGCCTAGTAATACCGCTTTCCACCTGTGCCTCATAAATCATCTCAGCTTGACTGACACCGGATTGCGGAAGCGAAACATCAATGTTATTGATCATAATCGCATACGGACGCTGCTTTCCGATTGTCTCACTGACAGGTTCACCAGTCAAATAACTGTACATTTCACCGGCAGGCAATGCCGATTCCGTTTCTTTGACAGCTTCTGTTGCATTCATAGCCTGAGTTTCAACAACTACTGCCGTTTGAACTTCTGTATCTGTTGATTCTTGCTTCTTTCCACCACAAGATACTGCAATCATCATGATTCCAATTGTCATGCAAACGACTGTCATACCATATTTCTTCTTTTTCATAGTCGAATCCCCCACTGTATTCAAGCCAAACACATGTTATCTATCCCCAAAACCAATCTCTGAGTTTTCCAGCTGATCATACACTAACGCTTCAGATTCAGCATATTCAAAATGTCTCTCTGCTTCTCCTCCATTACTTCCCGCTCTTCATCCTGCATATGGTCATATCCGAACAAATGCAGCATACTATGAGCCACAAGAAAGCCCAATTCCCTCTGCTGGGAATGGCCATAACTTGCAGCCTGCTCAATAATCTTGTCCACAGACAAAATAATATCCCCCAATATCAGTTCACCACTCTCCGGGTTGAAGAAATCTTCTGTCAATCCCTCCTCCAATACTGAAAAATCCCCCGGCCGTACATAGTCAATCATAGGAAATGACAACACATCTGTCGGTTTGAACAGATCTCTGTAGTCTCTGTTAATCATTGCAATTTCATCATTCGTTGTCAAAACCACATTTACTTCTGTTTCATAGGGACATTCTTCAAAATCAAGGGCACCATTGATGACCTCCCTGATAATCTTCTCATAGTCAAAATCAAGCTTCTTATCTGCTTCATAATCAATATTTACTGTCATAAACTCCTCCTATTTATCTCCTCGTTCGCTTATCTTTCTGCGTACTGATGATCGCTTTGTTCTGGCCCTGGCTGCTTCATCTTTCTTCAGACCGTCTTTTGACAAATGCTTCTGCTTCGCTTCATAATCATCATAAGCCTTGACAATCTTCTGTACCAGCGGATGTCTCACAACATCCTGGCTGGAAAGCATACAAATCCCAATATCATTAATGCCGCCTAACACTTTCAGTGCCACATCCAGTCCAGACTGCTGCCCCGTTGGCAGATCCTTCTGGCTTAAATCACCTGTCACAATAACCTTGGAGCCAAAACCGATACGGGTCAGGAACATCTTCATCTGAGCCGGTGTTGTATTCTGCGCCTCATCCAAAACAATAAACGAATTATCAAGGGTACGCCCTCTCATATAAGCAAGAGGCGCCACCTCAATTAATCCCTTTTCCATGTTCTTCTGGAAACTTTCTGCTCCCATGATCTCATACAGCGCATCATATAAAGGTCTCAAGTAAGGATCAATCTTGCTCTGCAAATCTCCCGGCAAAAAACCGAGTTTCTCACCTGCCTCAATAGCCGGTCTTGTCAAAATGATTCGATTGACTTCATTATTCCTAAAGGCCGTAATAGCCATAGCCATGGCAAGATATGTCTTGCCCGTGCCGGCGGGACCTACACCAAATACAATCATTTTCTCACGGATATTGCGAATATAATTCTTCTGTCCATGCGTCTTCGGCTTGATCGGCCGTCCGCCAATGGTATGGCAGATCAGTTCATCGTAAAGCTCCGTCACTTTCTCCTGTTTATCTTCCATACTCAGTGCCAGCGTATAATTAACATTCTGATCTGTAATAACCTCTCCGTTGACAGATAATTGAATCAATTGATTCAGTACATTCACTGCCCGCTTTGTTTTTGCAGCTTCACCAATAATCTTCAGGCTGCCGCCTCTGGCGATAATGGTCACATTCAAAGCCCGTTCGATATTTTTGATATAATGATCAAATTCGCCAAATACATTTCTGATATGTTCCGCAGGGATATCAATGATTTCTTCAGTAATACTCATCCTGTCGCATAATCCTCCATCTATTCATTATGCCGCGTCGATGCCATATGCTCACTGCTGATGGGCACTTCTTTTCCAATCGGCCCATCCAGAATCAGTGTTCCCTTAACATGACCTCCGTCAGCATCTAGTGATATTGTAACACTATTCGAGATAATTTGAACCCCTTTTTTCTCCAATTCATTCAAATACTTCTGCAATTCCTCTTCCGCCATCTTTTTGATGACCTCATCGGTATACTCTTCCACAACATTTTCATAAGGAACATACTCCGTATACTCCAGTGCAAAAGGCAAATAAAAAGTCGGTGTCAGCCTGAACTGCTTCTTCCAGGACCATACTTCACTTAAAGTATTCTCCTCCAATTGCTTTTTTAAAATGTTCTCCCATACAGGCAGGCAAAAGCTCTTTCCGACTATTTCCACCCCAAGTTCTCGATAATTTTTCCCCGTATAGCTGCGCACTTCATGTTTTCGCTGATAATGTTTCTCATATAATTCTTGATATTTTCCGAAAACATCTCCTTCTGCGGTCAAATAATCCACTTTTTTCAGTGTTTCATCTTCATTATAAATATACACTTTTCCTTCAATCAGTACATCACCCTTTTTGACTTCATCACCATAGCGGACTGCAACTGTCCCCCGCCGTACCACCAAATTGGTAATAATCGCATCTTCATCTGCCACCAAATTTGCCGGCAAATCAGTCTCACTTTCACCATTCTGCGTTTTGGGGTTATTCTCTCGATTCTCAACACGCTTCACATTTCCTGTCTGCCCGCCTCCTGAACTTCCGGATATTTTCAAATCACCTTCCCGCAGTTCAATCTGCAGTTTTGTTCCCGTGATACTGGCCGACACCCAGGTAATTTCATTGTACATAATCCTTAATTCTTCTTCAATTTCCGGAAGATCAATCTCTGATTTTCGGCATCCGGTCTTCACATCCATCTGCGCCAATGCCTGTAAAATCAAGGCATCCGTATATTTGCGGTTACCGTCAATATCAATTTGCCAGACAAAGAGAGACAATATATAGATCATGCCGGCAAAAACCGTCATTCCCAACAAAAACCACCATCGCCGCTTATGTCTGTAAAAGAAAAAAGCCGGCCCATGCCGATTCAGAATATGTATTTTAACATGTGTTTTCCGAACCAATGGTCTCAGCTTTTTAAAATTCTCTGCATCTATTTCCATCTGTATGGCATTTTCTCTCCGAACCAAATGCCGCAACTCAATGCCGTTATTCCGACAGAGATTCACAAAACGCAGGGTTTCTTCACCTGTCACAAGACACCGCACCTGATTTGACACGACGGACATGATGCGCCTCCTTTATATTTGCTGTCATCATCAATATCCTTACTTTATACTGTTTTTTCAACGATATTCTATATGCTCTATGTAGCCCTCTATCATCACCTCATCCTCATTCAAACAGATAATCTGAAGCGCTTTTCCGACAATCGTCACAGACATTTTCGGACAATGCAGTACAATCTTTTCCTCCTGATATATTTGTATAGAGGAATAATTTTCCACCCGAAGCCGATGCCTGCCAACACCATAAAAAACCGGCAAGTTCGCCAAAGTCTCATCCGGCACTTGAAAAAAAGTTGCCATGGCAATCTTCCATAAAGGATACTTTTTCTTCTCTTTTTGAGAAAAATGTGTCTGAACCTGATTTTGAACAAACCGTTTATGCTGTTTCACCATTGCCGCCTCCACATTCTCCTCACATCAGTTTATGCACGCAGCTGTTAAACATACCATTGTTATTCAAATTCAATCATTTTTCTGGCAAGTGTTTCTGTTATCAGCAATCCTTTTAGGTATTCCACTTTTTCCATACAAAAAACCGAACTCAGGCTAAAGCTAAACATCATTCGCTCTTATTCCTGAGTATCGCTGAATTCTTCTGCTCTCCTAGTATTCTTCTAAGATCTTCCGGCACTTCTCCATAAGTTCTCTATTATGGCCATAATTAATATTCAATGCAACTACCATAACTTCGAGATGCGATTGTATGCCATCATCTGGAAATGAATCGCTTAATTTTAGAATCTGTCTGTCAGGTTCAGCCTTTGTGCCATTGTAAAAGACAAAATACTGAGGTTTTGGCAGTTTAAGACGCGTCTCAGAATAAATATTCAGTTCATTCAATCGGACATAGTCTTCATATAATCGCGCAAAATATCCCAATCCACGAAGCGGCATATTCGGATTCCACGTTGACTGATGCTCATATAAATTCAATGTGCTGTCTATCATAAATGAAATGTCATTCTTATAATCCATGTATAAAGCACCACTGATTGTCGTAATAGTAAGTGCACCTTCATCTGACTTCTTCAATTCGAACCTTCCTGTTTTTTCTGCACTTTTCATCAATCATAAGGTAAACATGAAATTCCAGACTGTCCTTTGCTGTCGTAAATGGTTCTTCCCGGTACACCAGGGCTCTGATACCGCTAGCAATCAATTTCTGCTGCCGCTTCACTGCCTTTTTTAATCGACGATTAAACTCATCTTCAATTTTTTCATCAAAAATACGTTTTGAGTAATGTCTGGTTCCCTCCTGCATTTTTTCGGAAATCAGAACAATCAACTGCTGATGTATTGTCTGACACAGCATTCCGGCAATCTTCCGTGTCATCCACCTTCCATGACACTTCCTGTATAGTTTCAAATTTCTGATCATGCTTCGATCATTGACTTCTCCAGCCAATTCAATCATCACATCAATTGCCGCCTTTGTTGGCCTCCACCCATTGACTCTCGGTACCAGATATTTCTCCGGCACCGCAGGATAACATGTATCATTTAAAGGCGGAAAATCCGCCAACTGAGCCAGTTTCTTTTCAATATCCGTGCAGTAATTTTCTCCAAGGTAATCATATTTGTCCCGCAAAATGGCAATCTGATACTCCAAAAGACGCAGATATTCATATCCCGGTACCCAGAAATGCGCAACCTCGCCATATTCATAAAGATAAACTTCCAGTTCCAACTGCTTAAAAAAGATTGTCAGTGCCTGATCATCCTGCCATACAGTCAGAATATAAGTTTCTTCCTCTTTGCTGAGTGTCGCGTCCAGCATACCCTCATAGTCTCTCAGATACTTACCAGTCATTTTCGCTTCTTTAAAAACAAGAAAACTTTCCACTGCATCATTCATCAAATAGACAAGGCGAATATCCGTCTCTACACTGTGATCCGTCTGATCCTCTTCCGATATAAGCAGCTCAAACTGCTCCTGCTGCAGAAGTTCAGCCAACATAGCAAATGCTCTTTCCATAACTTTCCCTCTTAATTCATTGTCGGCTACAATCCCTTCGAAAACGATGTACACGTGCCATATCTGCAGAACTTTTACGAAAAAAGGGTTGCTTCCTAAACGGAAACAACCCTTTGATTCTTTCATACTGCAATACGAGAACTACAGCTTATTTATACTTACGTTTTCTAGCTGCCTCTGATTTCTTCTTACGTCTTACGCTTGGTTTTTCGTAATGCTCTCTTTTGCGGATTTCCTGCTGGATACCGGCTTTAGCGCAGTTTCTTTTAAATCTGCGTAAAGCACTATCTAAAGTTTCGTTTTCTTTAACGATTACATTCGACATAGCTCACACCTTACCTCCCTCCAGTTGTGTATTGTGCTGATACAACTGTGGGTATATTCATAGCACTAAAAGCATTATACCATAAATTTTTAATTCGTCAACTATTTTTTATCACTCTATCCGTCTTTTTTCATGGACAGCGCCGACACCGACCAACAAACCTCATCATATGCGCTTCATCTGTGCTTTTGCCGCCCACTATGCGATTCTAACAGATAATTCCTCTTAAATCTGTCAGAACGTGACGCGGACACTTAACCACGCACATGCCACAGCTGAGACAGACAGATTCATCAATCACTGCACAGTGCTCTGTTACCTTGATAGCACCAGCTGTGCAGGTCTTCTCACAGATACCGCAGCCGATACAGCTGGCCAAGCAGACCTGTCTGGCTTCTTTGCCATTCTGTCGGTTAGAACAACGAACCACAATATAATTGGCACATTCATGGATATGGATCACCTGTTTCGGACATTCACGCACGCATTTGCCGCAGGCAACACATTTTGCTTCATCTACTTGTGCCACACCATTTTCATTGATGACAATCGCCTGGAACGGACAGACTGACACACATATGCCGCAGCCGATACAGCCATTTTCACAGCTCTGTCCTTCCTGTACATGACATCCTCCATTACAGGCCACCAATGCTGAACGATAAGGAAATTTCTTCTTAACAGCCATATTTATTCCTTCCTCTCATAAGGGGTATTGTCAATCGGCAGAACATAACGTCTGCTGCCGTCATAACGGTAATACGCATCTGTGATAGCCGGCGCAGTCGGTATGGATGTGATCTCACCGATACCGATAGCACCGCAGGCAACATTTAACCCCGGCTTATCAATGACAATGGCATCAATCTTCGGTATCTCATGGGCTCTAATAAGGCCAATGGAACCATATTTTTCAATCGGCTTGCAGTTCTCATCAATCGGATATTTTTCACGCACCGCATAACCGATGGACATCACCACACCGCCTTCAATCTGTCCTTCACAGGACAATGGATTGACAGCCTTGCCCACATCATGGGCTGCAATCATCCGGTCGATCTTGCCTGTCTTCTCATTAAGAATGCAAACCTGCGTAGCATAACCATAGGCAACATGTGAAACAGGATTCGGCACATCTGCCCCCAGCGGATCTGTCTTTGCAAGATAATCCCCATAGAATTCCTGACCGATCAAATCCTTTAATGACTTATCGCTGCCCTTTGCTTCCATGAGCTTCTCACAGGCTCTCCTGCAGGCTTCACCGGTGATCATAGTCTGTCTTGAACCGGATGTCGTCCCTGAATCCGGTGCGATCCATGTATTGCTTCGCTCATAAACAATATCATCTCTCGTAAGATCTGTATTCGTCACAGTCATCTGCACAAGCACTGTTCCAAGTCCCTGACCGATACAGGAGGCTCCGGAATAAATATGAAGCTTTGCATCCTCCTCAACAATCAGCTTCACACGACCCCAGTCAGGAATACCAACACCGACACCGGCATTCTTCATCGCACAGGCGATACCCACCGGTTTGCCTGCAGCCAGCGCGGCTTCATATTCTTCCTTCACAGCCTCCAGTGTCTCTACAAGACCTGTGGATTCATCTACGATCTGCCCATTCGGAAGAACACCTCCCGGACGAATGGCATTGCGGTAACGGATCTCCCAAGGTGTAATACCAATCTCATCTGCCATCATATTCAGCAGTGTCTCTGTGGCAAAGCACGTCTGAGTCACACCAAAGCCTCTGAAGGCGCCCGCCGGCGGATTATTGGTATAATAAGCTCTTCCCTCGATCTCAAAATTCTCATAGGCGTATGGACCTGCTGCATGGGTACAGGCACGTTCCAGTACCGGCCCGCCAAGGGATGCAAAAGCACCTGTATCAGAAGCCACTTTCGCCTTGACTCCCATAATATGGCCTTCTTCATCACAACCCATGGTAAAATCCATCTCAAAATGATGACGTTTCGGATGGACCAGCAGAGATTCTGCTCTTGTCAGACGGACTTTGACCGGACGTCTCGTCAGATAAGTAATCAATGCAGCAAGATGCTGAACTGTCATATCTTCCTTGCCTCCGAAGCCACCGCCCACAAGGGCATTCTGGCACTTCACCTTGTCTGTGCCAAGCATCAGACTGCTTTCATGGAATGTGCAATAAGCAGACTGGTCTGTAGAAATGATCATGACATCCCCGTCATCATCAATATAAGCCACTGCACATTCCGGTTCCAGAAAAGCATGTTCCGTCCATGGTGTCTCAAAATGATGAGAAATCACATGCGCCGCCTTACTGATGGCTTCATCTGCATTGCCTCTGCTGACATGTTTATAAGCCTGAACATTGGTTGTCTCTTCATCAAATACAAGAGGTGCACCTTCCGCAGCCGCTTCCTGAATATTATGTACAGCTGGCAGTACCTCATATTCAACCTTAATGAGCTTCTTTGCCTTCTCTGCCGTCTCCATATCCTCTGCCGCCACAAGTGCAATGGCATCTCCCAGATAATGCGTCAATCCGCCTACCGGGATCATTGTATACTGATCGTGCTTCAAATGGCCGATCTTATTCTCTCCTGGAATATCTGCTGCCGTAAAAACATCAATAACCCCCGGCAGAGCCTTCGCCGCTGTTGTATCAATCGACAAAACTCTTGCTCTCGGATACTTACTTCTGAGCGCCGTACCATAACACATGCCATCCAGATAGTAATCATCCGGATATTTGCCGTAACCCAGCACCTTCTCCTCCACGTCCAGTCTGTGTACCCTTGAACCAAGCAGCCAGTCATCCGCACCTGCCGCCGGAATCTTACCGGCACGCATGATCTTTGCCGCCAGCTTTACCGCGGCAATAATCTTCACATAGCCGGTACAGCGGCAATAGTTATTGCGAAGCGCATATTTAATCTCCTCTTCCGTTGGATCCGGATTGCGGTCCAAAAGTCCCTTGGTACACATGATCATACCCGGAATACAGAAACCGCACTGAACAGCTCCGGCCTCACCGTAAGCATACGTGTAAACCTCTGATTCCCATTTACTGAGACCATCTACAGTGATGATCGATCGCCCCTCCAGTCGATCTGTCTGCAGCACACAGGCCTTACAGGTCTCTCCGTCAATAAGCACTGTACATGCACCGCAGGCCCCCTGACTGCATCCGTCCTTGACAGACGTCAGGTGCATTTCATCCCGCAGGAAGCGCAAAAGAGATTGTTTTTTTGATGTCGAAACCTGACATCCATTTACAAAGAAACTATACATCCTTAATCCTCAACTTTCCTGTTGCTCTATTGATGGTTATTTCGTCAATTTTCATAATATGTCAAAAACTATACTTTCATTTTATCATATTTTAAACAAATTGCAACTCGTTTTTAACAAAATTTTTTTGTTTATAAAAATTTTTTTGTTATTATTTTCCATTTAAATTCTTAATATTTCATTTTTAAAATAACAAATTTAAATTTATAATGATACAAATTGCATACAAATCAATACAATGATGTTAATAGATTGTCAATATATAGAAAATCAAAAGCTTTTCACACGATTGCGCACCTAAACGCAAAAAGATGCAATATCCAAAGACTTCATCGTCTTCTTCTATTGCATCTTTAAAGTGTTATTCAAATTCAATTGCTCAAAACTAACAGATATACTTACTGTAAGCTGACATGATAGGCATAATTCTCGTAGGTACTTGTCAGACCGCTGCCATCCAGCAGATGGGTAATCGTTCCTTCATAAGCACTGTTGATTCTATCCATGGCATTGTCATCCAGCATTTCTGCATATTTATCCGTATCCTTGGCTTCGCAGACAGGTATCGGCTGAATCGCGTCATTATACCAGTTGAGATAAACAGGTGTTACAGTAAAACTCTGAATCGCCGTTTCCCCAAAATCATTCCGAGCGATGTTAAAATCAAAAACTGCACTGATATCTGTATCCTTCTCGCTGGAAGCATATGTCTCTCCGGAAAGGAGTGCCCCCATACCATAAAGCACCAGACAGCTTCTTGTGCTTTGACCCGTCTCATCTTCAGAAGAAAGCTTCTCCACAGGCTTCATCACTCTTGAACCTGTACCAAGAATCAGGTCTGCACCGGCATCACAGAGCTTCTGAGCCAGTGCCTGCTGATCTGTTTCAATGCTGTCTGATTCGACACTTCCGAAATTCAGCATCACAACCACAAGATCCGTCTCATCTTTCATTGCGGATACACGATTACATAATGTCTCTATAGACTGCGCATCATAATCATTCAATGTATTCAGCACACATTCTGCATCAGAATCCAACGAATAACCATTGGAGGAATTGGTATATCCAATAAAACCTATATTAACGCCGCCGATATTCTGTGTATAATCTGTACTGCCGTCAGCAGTCGCTGCGGCACCCACATGCACCAGACCAGCCTGATCAAGATAGCCAATAGTTGAAACAAGGCCTGCGGCATCACTATCCAGTGCATGATTCGTTGCAATGTTCACCAGAGAAATTCCGGCAGACTTCAAATTATCCGCCAGCACCTCCGGAGAATTGTAATTGCTGTCCTCCGTGGTATAACCATAATATTCATCAGAACTGCCGTTATACTTGCCAGCCAGTGTTGTCTTCAGCGTGGCAACCGCATAATCGGATGTCAGGAATAAGTCCTTCACATACTGAAAATCATCCGAAAAATCGAATTTTTCCGAATCACTGTTGTAGGCCTTCTCAAGTACAGACTGCTGACAGAGAATATCTCCTGCTGCTGCAAGAGTCACTGACGCTGAATAATCCTTTGTCACCATATTCTGAACCATTTTCTCCACAGATAGCTGGCCGGCATCCACTGTCTGCCCCTTACTGCCTGTACCGCTGCTGCCCTGATTCACAATCGATGGGTTGATCTGTGACGCATAATCAGCCTTCACGTTCTCTGAATACTTATCACAGAGAACGAAAAGTCCGATAAAAAACACTGCCGCTACAAGAACAACAAGTAATTTCTTAACTTCTTTCATAGGCCATTAATGAAGCTGTTTTGCAAGTTCTTCTGCACCAGCCTCCAGTGCCTGATTAATACCGGCAGGATTCTTGCCGCCTGCCTGAGCCATATTCGGACGGCCACCGCCGCCGCCGCCAACAAGCTTAGCCACTGCTTTGATCAGATTGCCGGCATGTGCGCCCTTCTTCATGGCACCGTCTGTTGCCATAGCAAGAAGGCTTACTTTGCCGCCGTTTTCAGATGCCAGAAGAATAACACCGTCACCAAGTTTAGCCTTCAGCTGATCGCCCAGATTCATCAGTTCCTGCATATCAATATCTTTGACATGTACAGGCAGGAAGGAAACACCATTCACATCCTTCACCTGATTCATGACATCACCCATGGCATCCTTCGCCATCTTATTCTTCAGCTGATTATTCTCCGCTGTTAATGTCTTGATTTCTTCGTGCAGACCCTCAATACGTTTTACAAGCTGAGCAGGATCACATTTTGCAGCCTTGGCAGCTTCATGAAGTTCCTTTTCAACTTCCTTATAATACTTAAATACGCCGTTGCCTGTCAGGGCTTCAATACGACGTACACCTGCTGCGACACCTGTCTCGGAAATGATCTTGAAGGCAGCAATAGAAGCTGTATTATCTGTATGTGTACCGCCGCAAAGCTCTTTGGAGAAGTCACCCATGGATACAACACGGACATCATCACTGTATTTCTCACCAAAAAGTGCCATAGCACCTGTCTTCTTGGCATCTTCAATGTTCATAACCTTTGTCAGAACAGGAAGACCCTTGGCGATTTCTTCGTTCACGATAGCTTCAACTCTGTCCAGTTCTTCCTGTGTCAGTGCTGAGAAATGTGTAAAGTCAAAACGCAGTTTATCCTGATTGTTAAAGGAACCTGCCTGCTCTACATGGGAACCGAGGACAATTCTCAGTGCCTTCTGCAGCAAATGAGTTGCACTATGGTTCTTGGCTGTGTCGCTTCGCTGCTCTTTGTTGATGGCAAGCTTCACAACATCGCCCTTCTTGAACATACCGCTTGTTACAACACCGATATGGCCAATCTTGCCGCCCAGAAGTTTAACGACATCCTTAACCTCAAATGTACCTTCAGGACCTGTGATCACACCTGTATCTGCCATCTGACCACCGCTTGTCGCATAGAAAGGTGTCTCTTGTGTAAAGATCGTACCTGTCTGACCGTCTGTCAGGGCATCTGTCAATTCTGTCTCTGTTGTCAGAACAGTAATTGGGGATTCACACTCTGTCTTCTCATAACCCACAAACACGCTTGTCACTGAAGGATCGATTTCATCATAAACAGTGGCATCCTTACCCATGTAATTGGATACCTTACGGGCATCTCTTGCTTTCTGACGCTGCTCCTGCATACATACAGTAAAGCCTTCTTCATCAATATCATAACCCTTTTCCTCAAGGATCTCCTTTGTCAGATCCATTGGAAAACCATAAGTATCATAAAGCTTGAATGCATCTGCACCGTCAAGTACCTTCTTGCCTTCAGCTGACAGTTTCTCTTCCATCTCATTCAGAATACTGAGACCCTGATCGATAGTCTTGTTGAATTTATCTTCTTCCTGTGTCAGTACATTAAAAATAAATTCCTTCTTCTCTTCCAGTTCCGGATAACCGTCCTTGGATGTCTCAATGACTGTTTCACTGAGTTTTGCAAGGAACTTGCCTTCAATACCAAGAAGTCTTCCATGTCTTGCCGCACGTCTGATCAAACGACGGAGCACGTAGCCACGGCCTTCATTGGATGGCATAATACCATCAGAGATCATAAATGTTGCTGAACGGATATGGTCTGTAATGATACGGATAGAAACATCTGTTTCATGCTTCTCAAGATACTTCACACCTGCCAGATCGCAGACTTTGTTGCGCAGTGCCTGAATTGTATCCACATCAAAAATAGAATCCACATCCTGGACAACAACAGCCAGACGTTCAAGACCCATACCTGTATCAATATTCTTCTGGATAAGATCTGTATAATGATTATGTCCGTCATTGTTAAACTGTGAAAATACGTTGTTCCATACTTCCATATAACGGTCACAATCACAGCCGACCGTACAGCCCGGTTTACCGCAGCCATACTTCTCACCACGGTCATAGTAGATTTCTGAACATGGACCGCAAGGACCTGCCCCATGTTCCCAGAAATTATCTTCCTTGCCAAAACGGAAGATACGCTCCGGAGCAATACCGATTTCCTTGTTCCAGATATCAAATGCCTCATCGTCATCCTGATAAATAGACGGATACAGACGGTCAGGATCAAGTCCGACAACCTGTGTCAGAAATTCCCATGACCATGCAATAGCTTCATGCTTGAAATAATCACCAAATGAGAAGTTGCCCAGCATTTCAAAGAATGTACCATGTCTTGCTGTCTTACCAACGTTCTCCAGGTCACCTGTACGGATACACTTCTGGCATGTAGTTACACGACGACGCGGAGGAATCTCTGCGCCTGTGAAATATGGCTTCAATGGTGCCATACCTGAGTTGATCAGCAGCAAACTGTTATCATTATGAGGAATCAGCGAGAAGCTCTTCATTGCCAGATGGCCCTTGCTCTCAAAGAACTCCAGAAACATCTTCCTCAATTCGTTAAGACTATACGGTCTTTCCATATCTTTATTCCTCCTGTTTATAGCGGCACCCTAAAGAAACCGCTCTTTCTTTTCATTGTAATGGCTAAAACGCCACTGCAGTATAAATTCTGCTTTCTGCGTTGCAGATTCAAATTCAAGCCATGCTTAAATACCTATAACACAAGAAAACTGGTAAGCAAAACCTACCAGTTTCTTATTATAAAATCAAATACCGCCTTTGTCAATTTGATTATTCTGCTGTCGCGCTATTTTTCGCCTTTTTTGACGCTTTAAACTTCTTGCCTGCTGTAAAGCCAGCTGCTGCGACTGCAATAAAGAATACGAATTTGCCAAGATATGTTGCAAATGCTGTAAGCATAACGATCCGCCTCCTGTGTTCTAAATTCAATACATGAAAAGATTATAACACATTTAATGGCGTTCCGCCAGTTCTTTTGTGATATCTTTCCATGAAACTTCTCTTTCAGCCATTAAAACCATCATATGATACAGAAAATCACAGATTTCATATTTCACTTCATCGGAATCCGGATTCTTGGCTGCAATGATAATCTCCGCTGCCTCTTCTCCGACTTTCTTGAGGATCTTGTCAATACCCTGATCAAAAAGATAATTCGTATAGGAACCTTCCTTTGGATTTTCCTTGCGCTCAAGAATCGTTGCCATAACATCATCAAAAACAGTCATCGGGTTGCGTCCGTCATAGGCCTTGCTGGCAAGATTAGTGTAGAAACAGCTGCGATGACCTGTATGGCAGGCCGCACCAATCTGCTCGACTTTGGCAAGAATCGTGTCCCGATCACAGTCAATGTCCAATGATTTCACATACTGATAATGACCGCTTGTATCCCCCTTACGCCATAACTCCTGGCGGCTGCGGCTCCAGTAGGTCATCATACCTTCACGCAATGTCTGCTCATAGGCTTCCTCATTCATATAGGCCATCATGAGAATCTCAGCTGTTCTGAAATCCTGTACGATCACAGGAATCAGGCCATCTTCGTTTAACTTGAATGAGGAAAACGGCAGACTGCTTCTGAAAAGATTAAACTTCACACTGTCTGTCTCAAGGGCTGCCTTCATGGCATGAATATTCGGCAACGCTGCTGTTTCATTCTCATAAATCAGGGCAATCGCACTGACATTGGCATCTGCCAGCAAATGTTTCTGGCCTTCCTTGTTCTCATAACGGCAGGTTGCGATCACTTTCTGATTGCCTACTGTCTCCGGCAGCTTCTCAATGGTACCTGTCACAAAAATATTGGTCAGATTCAGTTCTTTCGCCAACTTGAATTCATCCGCTGCCAGCTTCGGTTCACTGATCACCATTCCCACTCTGTCAGCGCCAAAACGATCTGCTGCTTCTCTGATCAGTGTCTGCTCTGTTGCCTCGATCCAGGCACCTGCTGCCCCTGCATAAAGCACTTTCTTAATATCCTCAAGTCTTCTGTATGGCTGCCAGATATATAACCGGCAGTCCGACTTTTCACAGATATTCCTGATTTTCTTGATCAGCATTGCCTCATCAGAAAAATCCGGACTGATGATAATCACACCGTCTGCACCGAGACGTTCATACTGAACAGCAATCTCATCCTCATCACTGAAATTGATAATCGGATATATACTCTTAACTTCCATAATCTATTCTCCTCGACTCAAATTGAACGTTCATGCCATCTGCACACTTCGATTGCTTCGGACAGCTTTAATCGGGATTCATACAGCGCTCTTCCGATAATGATTCCCTCCATCGGCATATCTGTGAATGCCTCGATGTCTTTAAGGGTAACAATTCCGCCGCTGTAGATCACCTTCATATGCAGTTTCTGTGCAATCTCCCGTGCCTGCATGATACCGGCACCATTATAAAGTCCTCTTCTGAGAATATCCGTATAAATAACGGATTCTATTCCCATTGCCTTCATGTTGGAAGCCACTGTCGTTGCGTTATAATGACTGAATTTCTTTCGTCCTTCAGTGGCAATCAGCCCATCTTTCGCATCAATAGATACCAGAATCTTATCACTGCCGAACAGATGGACAGCTTCCTTTATTAAAACCGGATTCTCAATTGCCTGAGTTCCGATGACAACACGATGTACACCTATATTCATATACTGGTCAATATCCTTGATAGAACGGATACCGCCACCGACCTGCACAGGAATATGGACATTCTCCAGAATTTCACGGATCACTGTTCCATTCACGGAAGTACCGGAATCCGCACCGTCCAGATCGACAACATGGAGACATTCCGCTCCCTGATCCTGCCACCTTCTGGCCATTTCCAACGGTTGAGACGTCAGTATACGGCCCCTTGTTATCCCGTCAGGCAGCTCATTGATGCATCTGCCATCTGAAATATGAATTGCCGGATATATACGCACTGCCACACTCCTCTCTTATTCTGACCTGCTCACACATCTGTGCAGTACACAGCAGGTGAGGCCGCCTCATCTGCTATAATGTTCCTTTTGTAGACAAAACATCTGTAATTCTGGGATCATATCCTACTGCCTCATCCAGTGCTTTTGCAAAGGATTTGAAGATAGCCTCAATGATGTGGTGATTGTTCTGTCCTGCCAGCTGACGGATATGAAGATTCATACCGCAGCTGTAAGAAATCGCATAAAAAAATTCTCTAACCATCTCCGTGTCAAATTCTCCGACCTTATCAACAGTAAAGTCAGCATCAAAACACAGGTAAGGACGCCCTGACAGATCCAGAGCTGTTAAAACAAGTGTCTCATCCATCGGCAGCGCAAAAGAACCATATCTGCGGATTCCCTTTTTATCATCCAGTGCTTTCTTGATAGCCTCGCCAAGCACAATCCCTGTGTCCTCAATGGTGTGATGGCAATCCACTTCCAGATCACCCTTCACATGGACTGTCAGATCAAAAAAACCGTGTTTGGCAAAACTTCGAAGCATATGGTCAAAAAAACCAATGCCTGTATCAATATCCGAACGACCGGAGCCGTCCAGATTCAATGTCACTGCTATATCTGTTTCAGATGTTGTTCTTGAAATTGATGCTGTTCTATCCATCTATTTATCCTCAAAACGTACAGCTATGGAATTGGCATGTGCTGTCAGTGATTCAGCCTTGGCAAACTGAATGATATCGTCTTTCTTTGCTGCAAGTGCTTCTCTTGAATAGTAAATGATGCTGGATTTCTTCACAAAATCATCCACACTCAGAGGTGAGAAGAATTTGGCTGTGCCGTTTGTCGGCAGGATGTGGTTCGGTCCTGCAAAATAATCACCCAAAGGTTCGGAACTGTTCTCACCGATAAAAATCGCACCTGCGTTGCGGATCTTTGTCATGACTTCGAAAGGATTGGCTGTGACAATTTCCAGATGCTCTGATGCAATAGCATTAGCAATCTCCACTGCTTCATCAATGGATGAGGCAATCAGGATATGGCCGTAATTCTCCAGAGACTTCTCAATAATGGCTTTTCTGGAAAGCACCTGTGTAAAGCCTTCAATCTCTTTCTGCACTTCCCCTGCCAGCTTCTCACTGGTTGTCACAAGAATAGCGGAAGCCAGTTCATCATGCTCAGCCTGTGACAAAAGATCTGCAGCCACATATCTCGGATTAGCTGTCTCATCAGCGATCACGAGAATCTCGCTTGGCCCCGCAATAGAATCAATGCTGACATAGCCGTAAACGGCTTTCTTGGCCAGCGCCACGTAAATATTGCCCGGTCCCACGATCTTGTCTACCTTAGGAACAGAAGCTGTACCAAAAGCCAGCGCCGCAATCGCCTGTGCACCGCCTACTTTGTAAATCTCATCAGCGCCGGCTTCATTAGCTGCCACCAAAGTACCAGGATTCACCTTGCCGTCTTTGCCCGGAGGCGTCACCATGACAATCTTCTCAACACCCGCTACCTTGGCAGGAATCACATTCATCAAAACAGAAGACGGATAAGCAGCCTTGCCTCCCGGTACATAAACACCTGTACTCTGAAGTGGTGTCACCTTCTGTCCGAGAATCGTTCCATCCGGTGTCGTATCAAACCAGCCGTATTGACGCTGCTTCTCATGGTAAACACGGATATTGGTCATGGCTTTGCGGATAACTTCAATCAATGATGCATCCACAAGTGTGTACGCCTCGTCAATCTCTGCCTGTGTCACACGGATATTGTCGGCGTTTAACTCGGCACCATCAAACCGCTTCGTCATCTCAAAAAGTGCTTCGTCTCCGCGTTCTCTCACATCATCAATAATTGCCTGTACCTTATCTGCATAACCTGTATAGTTATTCGGGCTTCGCTTTAATAAATCATCCAGCAATGTTGCCACTGCATCTTCTGTCACTTTTGTAATCTTCATTGTTCTATGCCTCCCACTGATGTTTGCTCCATACAACCTTCCTCTATTCGGCTCTCAATCCGTTCTCAGATGACCGTTTTAATATCTCTGATGAGCTTCATAATCCGCTCATTCTCCATCTTCATACTGACCTGATTCACAACAACTCTTGCTGAAAGCGGGCAGATTTCCTCAAGCACTTCCAGTCCGTTCTCCTTCAGGGTTGTTCCTGTCTCCACAATATCCACAATCACTTCAGACAGCCCAACAATCGGTGCCAGTTCCACAGAGCCGTGGAGTTTGATGATCTCTACGGTCTGATGCTTCTTGTTGTAAAAGTAATCCTTTGCAATATTCGGGTACTTGGACGCCACACGGATCAGTTCCTGATGCTGAAGATACTCGGCCGCTGACTTCGGACCACAGACACACATTCTGCACTTACCGAATCCCAGATCCAGCACTTCGTACAAACGGCGTCCTTCTTCCAACAATGTATCTTTGCCCACCACACCGATATCTGCTGCACCATATTCCACATAAGTCGGTACATCTGATGCCTTGGCAAGGAACATCTTGATCTTCAAATCTTCATTCACAAAAATCAGTTTTCTTGTATCGGGATCCTTCATCTCATCCATTGAAATCCCGATCTGCTCAAATAATGCCAGCGATTTCTTTGCCAAACGGCCTTTAGCCAGAGCAAATGTCAAATACTTCATCCTATCTTCCTCCATTTCCTCTGTCTCTAAAATTCAGGAACCGGCATCTTCAGGACCGAATCATCAGATATGTCTATTTTCGTCAGTTCCTTATCCTGGTCAACATATAAAATATGAGCAATATGATAGCGTCTGCTGTAGGCCTTATAATCATCCAGAGACTTATCTGTCTCCTTCTTCATCATACTGACTGCCTGATTAACATTTCTCAGTGCATTGGCTGTGCGGATAGCTGTACTGCGATACTCCGGTTCATAAAGCACCATCGTTGCTTCTTCATTTGTCGGAATATCAATCTTCTGTCTGGAAAGTGCCAGCATCAGCTCATCCAGCACGACGGCAAAACCCACACTGGCTGCATCCTTGCCGAACTGACCGATCAGATGGTCATAACGTCCACCCTTTACAACCGCATCACCGGTTCCATATGTATATCCCCTGAAAATCATCCCTGTATAATAATCATACTCTGTCAGCATACCTAAATCAATAGTAATATATTTTTCAAAACCATATTCCGCAATCAGCTGACACAGTTTTTCAATCTCATCCAACGCTTTGAGTGCCTCAGCATTGCACGTCATGCTTCGAGCTTCAGCGATAATATCTCCTGAACCGAAAAGTTCCGGCAGTTTCAAAAGAAGCTTTGCAGTCTCATCAGACAACGTCAATTTCTCAACTAAGGCTTCCACACCAAAATAGTTCTTGCTCTCGATCAGTACCCTCAGCTGACTGACTGTCTCTTCATCCATCCCGGCTTCTGCCACCAACGCCTTAAAGAGTCCTACATGGCCGATATCCAGCTGAAAATCCGTCAGACCTGATTCAAGCAGCAGATGAATAGCCAGGGCTACCACTTCTGCATCCCCTTCAATGTCACGGTCTCCGATCAGCTCGGCACCCAACTGGGTCGTCTCCTTCATCTTGCCCTGCAAGCTTGAATTGTTGATGAATGTATTGCCACAGTAAGAAAAACGAAGAGGAATCGTCTCTTCCTTAAAATACTTGGCCACAGCTCTCGCAATAGACGGTGTGATATCCGGTCTCAGAACCAGTGTAGAACCGTCTCTGTCTATGAACTTGTACATATTGCGTGACGGCACAGATCCTCTTTCTCTGTTGAAAATATCGAAAAACTCAAATGTCGGTGTCTGTATATCCTTATAGCCATACAGCTTCAGAATTCTGTCAAGTTTGGCTGACAATGCATTCTTCTTGCTGCATTCTTCATTATAAATGTCTCTGACACCTTCCGGAGTATGTAATAAACTATCCATAATAGGCTCCTTTACCGCAAACGCTTTAGTCTGCTAATTTGATAATACGTGAAACTAATTATAATATACCTTTCCACAATTGTCAAGTGATGTCATTTGGCCTGTCCCAATTCAGGGTCATTTTCTCTCCCTCAAATTTAGAACTCACGTGTATCAAGATCTTTCTGAATGGCCTCCAGATAATGAATATAACATCCATTACAAGTCAGTTCATATTGCGTATCCAGTTCTTCTATTTTAAAATGCTTGGCATGACCGGTTTTTGACCGGTTCCAGAAGACAGCCAGTTGTTCATAAGGCAGATAAAAATATCTGTCTGCTGACGTAAAGTATAAAATCAGAAAAGCCACACCGCCCTGAGCCTCAAAATCCCGCATAAACACCACCTGATGCTCATGGATATTCTGTATCGGAAAATTGGATGTCCGGCATTCCTTGGCATCAAAGCAGACCGGAATACCTTGTACTGCACCGATATAATCCACCGTACTACGATGTTCAAAATAGGCCAGAGTAATCCTTCTTGTTTCCTGATCCATTCTCACCGGCGTGATTGGCGTCGGAATCTTCTGGATCAATGCCAGATGCTGTTCTCTGTATTTTTCATTGGTTCGGTTGATCAGCTCTTCAAGGAGAGAACCTCGAAGTCCTCTGGAATTCCAGGTTGGCATCAGGACATCCACTCCTTCTTAAAGCAGATTCCCTCTCCCATCATCACCCGTACAAAGTCCTTAGGAAGCGGTGCGGTAAATATTTTCCCGGACAAATTATCAAAAGGTGACTGACATTCCGGCATTTTAAGGATAGCCGCATGCAGCAGCTGACGTTTGATACCGTATTCCTTTTTAAAAGCCATATTCATCTCCGGGCTGCCATATTTATAATCACCAATGATCGGATGTCCAACACTTGCCAGATGGGCGCGGATCTGATGAGTCCGGCCTGTAATCAGAAAAACCTTCAGCAGTGTACAGTTTTTTCCCTCTGCCAGCGGTTCATATTCCGTTTCAATATAATCCGCCTGATGTCTGGCTTCTTTTGTGATGGTTACCTGATTGGAAGCCTCATCTTTGTGCAGATATCCATGAAGTCTGACCTTCTCAGTAACTTTCCCTGCGACAATACAGAAATAGTATTTATGAATGGTACGATCACGAAAGCCCTCTGACAGGAACTGCAAAGCTGCCAGTGTCTTGCCGCCGGTGATCAGTCCGCTTGTGTTGCGGTCCAGTCGATTGCAGACCGACGGATGAAAGGTCTGAAGCATCTCTTTCGTGAGCTGTCCGCTCTCCAAGAGCCACCCGATCATCATTTCATTGATGGACACATCCTCCGGTGCCGCTTTCTGGGACAGCACCCCCGGTGCCTTGTTCATAATAATAATCTGATTATCTTCATAAATAATCTCTGGTTTCGGCAATCGTTTTACCGACATATTCTCTACGACACCTTTAAATTTATCAAAAGTTTCATCAGACAGCCAGAATGTGACTGTATCCCCAACATTCAACTTTTCGCTGCCGTCTGCCTTTTTGTCATTTAATGTAATGTTTTTCTTTCGAAGCATCTTGTAAATAAAACTTTTCGGTGCTTCACTGAGGGTTTTCCCCAGATATTTATCCAGTCGCTGGCCGCTTTCATTCGTGCCGACGATGAGCTTTTTCACTCTGTGACCCCTTCTTTCTATTAGTAGATGTGTTTCTTGATATATTTTCAGTTGTGCGCTTCCTGCTATTGTTCCTGCTGCTGAACTTGCCATTTCGTGAGCTATTGTTCTTTGCATTGTTTGTTCTTACATTGCGGTTCTGTGCCGGTGCTTTGCCATATCCGTGCTGCATCGGTCTAGGCGGTATCAGACAACGACTGTCAAAACCGATTAAATCTTCTCTTCCCGCCTTGATCAGCGCCTCTTTTACTAACTGATAATTCTTCGGATCCCGATACTGAATCAGGGCTCGCTGCATATCTTTCTCATGAGGATCCTTCGGCACGTAAACCGGTGTCATGGTCCGTGGATCAAGCCCTGTATAGTACATACAGGTCGATAAAGTGGACGGTGTCGGATAGAAGTCCTGCACCTGTTCCGGCATATACCCAAGATCCCGGATATATTCAGCCAGAGTGACGGCATCCTTCAATTCAGATCCCGGATGAGAAGACATAAGATACGGCACCAGATACTGATCCATACCAAGACGCTGGTTCATCTTCTTATACTGTTTTGTAAAATCCACATATACTTCATGATGCGGTTTGCCCATCTTGTCAAGCACCGCGTCACTGACATGTTCCGGCGCAACTTTCAGCTGACCGCTGATATGATACTGACACAATTCTTTCAGAAATGTTTTGTCCTTATCTGCCAGCAGATAATCAAAACGAATACCGGAACGGATAAAAACCTTCTTAATTCCCGGCAATGCCCGGAGCTTGCGCAGAAGTGTCACATAATCCTTGTGATCTGCCTGCAACTGGGAACACGGTTTCGGGAACAGGCACTGCTTATTCGGACAGGCGCCGCGTTTTAACTGATGTTTACAGGCAGGATGCCTAAAATTGGCCGTTGGTCCGCCCACATCGTGGATATAGCCCTTAAAATCTTTGCGTTTCGTCAAAGCTGCTGCTTCTTTTACAATGGATTCATGACTTCTGGTCTGTATGATCCTTCCCTGATGGAAGGTCAGGGCACAGAAACTGCATCCGCCGAAGCAGCCCCGATTGCTCACCAGACTGAATTTAATTTCCTCAATAGCCGGCACGCCGCCGAGGGCTTTATAAGACGGATGATAATCTCTCACATAAGGCAGGTCATAGACATCGTCCATTTCCTGCTCGCTTAAAGGTTTGGCCGGCGGATTCTGGATCACGTACATACGGGCCCCGTACTTTTCAATCATTCGCTTGCCGGAAAATGGGTCTGTATTCTGATACTGGATATAAAAGCTTTCGGCATATTTGCGCTTATCAGCGGCAATTTCATCAAATGTCGGCAGCATAATAGCTTCTTCACCAAAATCTTCGGCCTTTTTACTCTTAAAAACAGAACCGGCCACCCAGGTAATATCCGACACATCAATCCCGCTGTCTAAAGCATCCGCCACCTCAACGATTGAACGTTCACCCATACCATACAACAATAAATCTGCTGATGACTCAATAAGCAGGGATCTTCGGATTTTGTTGGACCAGTAGTCATAGTGCCCCAGCCTTCGAAGGCTGGCCTCAATACCGCCCACAATGATCGGTTTATCCGGGCAGGCCCGGCGAATCATATTACCATAGACAACCGCTGCATAGTCCGGTCTTTTTCCGTAAACGCCCCCTGGCGTAAAGGCGTCCTGATGACGCCTTTTCTTTGAAACCGTATAATGATTCACCATGGAATCCATATTGCCGGCACTGACAAGAAATCCCAGTCTCGGCACACCAAGTGCCATCACTGACTGATCATTTTTCCAGTCCGGCTGTGAAATAATACCCACTTTATAGCCATGGGCCTCCAGCACACGGCTGATAATAGCCGGCCCGAAAGAAGGATGGTCCACATAGGCATCGCCAATGACGTAGACGAAATCCAGTTCATCCCAGCCGCGCTTTTTCATGTCATCCCGGCTGATTGGAAGAAAATCTCTCATCATGCCAGAACCTCTACTTTATTATTAAAAATATCCTCAAAGGAATTGATATAATAATGGGCCAGCTTCTTCTTTTCCTCTATCTGATAATCAGAAAAATCATCCTGTACAGCGCATACCGTCATGCCTGCAGAAAGTCCCGCCTGGATGCCCTCCGGAATATCCTCAAATACAAGACAATTCTTTGGATTCACACCAAGACGTCTGGCTGCCTCCTGATAAACAAAAGGATCCGGCTTGCCTTTTACCACATCTTCACCTGTAATGATCACTCTAAAATAATACTCAATATCCTGGGCATGCAGGGCTGTCATGGCAAGCTTCCTTGTATTGCTGGTTGCAACTGCCATGGGCAGTTCTTTCTCTTCAATGAGTGACAACCACTTTGCGGCTCCCGGCTTCATCTGAATTTCATGTCTGTACTGCTCAAAAGCCAGTTCATTCCATTCCGCCAGCATTTTTTCAGGCGGATCATCAATGCCGATCACATTTCTGAAATAATCAGCAGCCTGCAAAATACTAAGCCCCGCCAGTTTGCGCTGCAAATCCTCTGACATCGGTTTGCCGTGTCTTGTCAGATAAATTCTGTCCACTTCTTCCCAGACCCCCATGGAATCAATCAATGTACCGTCCACATCAAAAATAACGGCTTCTTTTCCCTCCAGGAGTCTCTCTATATCAATCTTCATCATTCGTATGTCCTTTCGATTCTTTTAATGCCTGCACTTCATCTTCTGTCAGCTCACGATATTCACCCAGAGCCAATGTCTCATCCAGTCTCAGACTTCCCATGGACAGTCGCTTCAAATAGACCACTTTCTTGTCTACGGCCTCGAACATCCTCTTAATCTGATGAAATTTGCCTTCACGAATGGTAATCTCAACCTCCGATTCTGGCCCGGAAGATAAAATATTCAATTTGGCAGGCATCGCCCTCCAGGCACCGTCTTCATCATCGATCTCCAGCCCTTTGGCAAATAACGCTGCATCTTCCGCTGTTACCTGCCCTTCAATCCTCGCATGGTAAACCTTATCCACATGCTTTTTAGGTGACAAAAGCTGATGGGCCAGATCTCCGTCATTGGTGATCAATAAGAGGCCTTCGGTATCCTTATCCAGACGCCCCACCGGAAATAAATCCTTTCTGGACTTATCCGTGATCAGATCCAGCACTGTCTGCTGCTTTGGATCATTGGTGGCTGAAATAACCCCCGCCGGCTTGTTAAGCATATAATAAACCAGCGTCTGATAAACAACAGGCTCTCCCCGGCATACCAGATCATCCTTTTCAATGTCTACTTTATATTCAGGCTTTCTGATGACTTCGCCATTCACCGTCACCAGTCCTTTTTTGATCAGATTCTTCACTTCACTGCGGGTCCCCACAGACATATCCGCCAGGTACTTGTCCAATCTGAAACTTGTCTTCATATATACCTCCTAAGCTGCTCTTCCGATGCGGAACCCAGCTTCATAAAAACTTCCGGGCTGCTTATCTAATTCAAAACTTTCCGCATAAGTACATCTTAAACAAGACGCCAGCCGGATGGGTATTTGTTCTTCAACGTACCATTTGAAACTTTACCCCAGCCCAGGGCAAATTCATCCACGCAGATCAGATACCAGCCGTTCTTCAGATTCGGATCCACCTGCAGTGTCTCGCATTTCAAATAGCGCACCACTTCTTCGCTATCTCCCGGATAAACGATCACTTTGTCGCAGACATCCGGTGTCAGTCCCCTGGCAAAGGCACCGCTTGGTTCAAAACGCTTCTTCTTGAGTTCTCCTAAAAACCATCCGCTTCGCATAATATGCAGGCCCTTCAGCTCCGGCATTCCCTCCGGAATATACTGCACATAACCATTCTGCACAAGCAGACGTTTCTTGTCAAAAGAATAATGAATGCCCTCTGTCTCCAAAAACTGGAAAAAGCTCTCCATCTCCGCCGGCAGTTTTGGAACGGATGCCACAGTCACTTTGCCGCCCATCGGCTCACTGTCCGCATCACGGCAAAGTACAGCCGCAAAATGACCCTCACCCTCCAGATGATGCGGCCAGAGACGCCTTGTCTTTGTCAGTTCAGGATTGCCGTCTGCCCATTCCGGATGACCATGATCAATACAATGACAGCCGCATAAATCCTTATCATCGTCTACTTCCACCAGATGGAAATCCGGATGTTCCTGCAAAAACCACGCAATGCTGCCCTCATCCTCTTCCGGTGAAAAAGTACATGTAGAATATATTAATTTGCCGCCCGGACGGACCATTTTGGCACCATAGGTCAGAATCTCCATCTGAAGCTTATGGTATTCCTCCGGTCCCATTCTCAGCCAGCTCTCAGTCATAGAAGGTTCCTTGTGAAACATGCCTTCGCCGGAACACGGTGCATCAATCAATACTTTATCAAAGAATTCCGGGAAATATCTGGACAATTTCTCCGGATACTCACTGACAACAATACTGTTGATAATGCCAAAGCCCTCCAGATTGCGCAGAAGTGCCTTGGCTCTGGACTTGCTGATATCGTTGGATATCAGCAGGCCCTCACCCTTTAAGGCTGCACCGATGGCCGTACTTTTGCCTCCCGGTGCCGCACACATATCCAGAATCTTCTCCCCAGGCTGTGCATTCACAAGCTTTGCCGGCAGCATGGCGCTGGCCTCCTGAATATAATAAAGACCTCCCTGATAATAAGGATGTTTTGAAAATTGCTTCTTATTCTCAAGATAAAATCCTGTCTCATTCCATGGTACCTGCTTCAAATCCACACCCATCCGCTGAAGCAGTTCCTGGGGTTTTGTTTTCCATGTATTAATTCTTAATCCGTTATGGAAAGGCAGATCATAGCTCTTCAAAAATTCCGCATATTCTTCATCACCAAGCATCTGCTGCATTCTTTCCTGAAACTTCTCCGGAAATTGTATCATTGTATTCCTCCAGTTCACTTTCTATCTTATCATTTTACTCATCTGCTATTGTAATCTCTAATTTTTTTTGACTCCTATTAGCCACTTTGCTTTTATCATTTTCTTTTATCAAAAAAATTTTCCGAAAATGTCCTAATCCGGCCGCCTACAACTCGGCACCTGTATCCTCCAAAAGCGGACCGTTGTCTGCTACATAAGTCGCCAGTTCATCACAGCGTTCATTCTGCGGATGACCTGCATGGCCTTTCACCCAGACAAATTTTACTGCATGGGGTGCCTTTGCCTGAAGAAGCCGCTTCCAGAGATCCACGTTCTTTACCGGCTCATTTTTGCCCCGCTTCCATCCCTTTCTCACCCAGCCATCTACCCAGTGCTGGTTAAAAGCATCCACCACATACTTGGAATCCGAGTAAAGGGTCACATTGCACGGGCGGTTCAATGCCTCCAGGGCTGTGATCACGCCAAGAAGCTCCATCCGGTTATTGGTCGTTCTGCGGTATCCCGCCGATAACTCCTTCACATGCAGCTGATTCTTTGGATCAATATATTCAAGAACAGCCCCGTATCCACCGGGTCCCGGGTTGCCTCTAGCTGCACCATCTGTATAAATCGTCACGTTCATATTTTATGTTCTCCTTTATTATTAAGTTTTAAGTCCTTTTGATTGCCTGTATCTAGTACATCGATAACACCTGCTATTAAGCGTTTCTTTTAGCAATCCCTTCGCTTGCATCCATTTTCCTGTCAGTCTTATACCGACAGATTTACTACCGCTCATTTTAACATAAAAACGGCGGCAAAAAAAGCCCGCCGTGCAAATCTCACGATTTTTTGCATCGGCGGACAATAGCCTGTACCAAAAAAACCAGTAAAGTTCCCGTCACCACTCCGGCAAAATCAATCCACACATCCGTCACCTGAGAGGATCGTCCCAGTGAAAAGAGCTGGATTGTCTCATCTGTAAGAGCTGTCATCAAACCGGCCAGCAGGGGCCACCCGAGAAACCGCAGCGGCCGCGTGGTATAACCCTTCACCACCAAAAACAGCAGCACGCCTTCAATGGCAAACTCCGTGAAATGGGCTGTCTTGCGGACGATAAACTCCGTAAGGGCCGCCCCTTCACTGCCAAGAATACGTCTAAGCAATGCCAGCACCGCACCGCTCTTTAACGTGGAAGCATCCGCATTGTCCATGGAATTGCTGAAAATGAAGGCAACCCAGAGGATGAGAAGGAGAGCTGTGATGATTCTGTAGGTTGTTTTGTGATTTTGATTCGTATGCATTGTTTTAGTTTCCTTTTTTAGTATCTATATTTATTTCCATTTTGTGCAACAGCCTGCTGCACAAATTCTCTCTTTGAATATATTTCAGCAACTTTTTCTATAAATTTGTCGCTTCTCTCTATTATACCATCTATCTCTCATTCAGCAATACGCAAAAAAATGCCGAAAACCACCTGCCTTTCTGCGATTTTCGACATTTTTGACTTTGATCTTAATTATCTGCACAGCCTTACAGCCATCCACAGACCAAACAGCTCGGCAATCTGTTATATAATAATAAAAATCACACTGCCATTGCCGTCGTTGACAATCTTCTGAATGGCCTCCTGCATCTTAACCTGACTATTCTCCGACATCCGGGTAACCTTCGTCTGGATGCCTTCCTCCACCAGCTGTCCCACAGTTTTGCCGAAAATCAATGTATCCCAGATGGCTTTCGGATCCTGTTCCTGACTATTGTTCATGGAGGTGATCAATTCTTCTGCCTGGGCCTGATCACCCACAATCGGCGCGATCTCCGTCTCAATTCCGGCTTTGATCATGTGAATCGAAGGTGCCTTTGCCTTAATCTTAAAACCATAACGGTTGCCATGTTTAATGAGCACCGGAGGTTCCAGAAGCACCTCCTCTTTCTCTGGTGCCACCACGCCGTATCCTTTGGCTCTGGCAGATTCCACCGCCTGTGATACCGCTGAATATGCTGTCTGATTTTCCGACAATTGGCGGAGAATCCTGTAAAAGGCGTAGTCTCCCTTCACCGGCATTCCCATCCACTCTGACAGCAGCTCATAATAATATTTCTGATCAATCTCCAGATGAAAGATGACTTTCCCGTCGCTCATACTCACCGTTTCAATAAAACATTTCTTTATGTATGGGCAGGTCAGCTTCTCCTGCATCGGACGCACATCCTTCAGATGGCGCACATTCATCAGATATTCTCTGGCTGTATCTGCCACTGCCGTCTTGACTTCCCCCTCCTCCGGCAAAAGATCAAACCATTTCGGTGTATAAAAATCTATCTGAGATACCGGAAACTCCAAAAGCATCGTTGCCATAATCTTCTGGATATCTTCCTGCTTCAGCTGATCGCAGTTAAACGGCAGACATTTAATATCGTATTTTTCTTCCTTCCTGCGGCACAATTCCTGGGTTTCCATGGCATAAGGCCGGGTTGTATTCACCACAACAATAAATGGCTTGCCAATTTGTTTCAGCTCACCTACAGCCATCTCCTCTGCCGCCGCAAAACTTTCCCCGGCAATCTCACCGAAACTGCCGTCCGTTGTAATTACAAGCCCGATAGTAGAATGATCCCGGATTACTTTCTGAGTGCCGATATGCGCTGCCTTTGTAAAAGGAATCGGATCCTCATACCACGGCGTCTTAACCATCCGGTCCTTATCATCCTCCATATGTCCCGACGCCCCATCCACCATAAAGCCAACACAGTCGATCAGTCGTATCTTCACCTGGATATCATCGGAAATATGAACCGAAACCGCTTCTTTCGGAATAAACTTCGGTTCCGTCGTCATAATCGTCCGCCCTGCCGCACTCTGAGGCAGTTCATCCCTGGCCTGTTCCCTCTCATGAACATTATCAATTCCCGGAAGCACCATCAGATCCATAAAACGTTTGATAAAAGTGGATTTTCCTGTACGTACAGGCCCTACAACGCCAATATAGATCTCGCCGCCCGTTCGCATCTGAATATCTCTATATACACGCAATTCATCCATAAAAATACCCCTTCCATAAGTATATTACAATCATTCCATATACTATATGAAAGAGGTATGCCTCTTAGACGTATGAATTATCTCTATCGAAGAATACTTTCTCTCCTGAGCAGAAGACAATTTAAGGAACATATTCTTCTATAAATTCTAATGTTTAAAAGCTTCCGTCCCTATATCATCTGGTGTTGCCAAATTGACAGGCAGTCTATCGCCTTCATGCAGATACAGTTTATATTTTACACCACTTCGCAGAACAATCTTATAAGCATTCTCCCCGATCGGCTCAACCCTTGCAATTTCACGCCACATATCGAAATGTGTGATATCCGAAACACCGTTTGTATAGATTTTCTCCGGCAAAAACATCAGTACCACCCAAAGAATCGGCAGGCACAACAGACACCACTGCAAGATTCGTTCTAATCCACTGTCCGCTATCTTATCCGCGCTAAACCAAAGGCCAAAACCTGTATAAACGACAACCAAAACAACAGTCGGCACAATCAGCCATGGCTTCTTAAAATGCCACTGAGCCTTGAAAAGAAATGTCCCCTTTGACTTCGAAGGCAGAAGATACATCACAAACCTTACCAGAAAATACACTGACATCACCAAAATAAACGGCATCGTTCCCGAAACCAGAAAATCTCTCATAAACTGCCTCCTTTCAAACACCAATCATGACTGCATTAATATATATCAAGTATAGCATGGCATCTCTCAGTCAGCAATCATTATCAGAAAATTTATGAGAAACGTCATAATTTTCTGTCTATAGCAAGAGTGCACTGGACACTATATAATATTCTACATCAAATCCTTCGCCCTCTTCAGCTAATTAACACCATCTTCATCATATTTATCTTCTTTTCCCCAATTACATTCCTCACATAATGTACGCAAATTTTCTTTAACTGTTTTTCCTCCCTTTGCTATTGGGATAATGTGATCCACATGTAATTTAACACCATCATTAGCTGTTCGTCCGCAAATCACACATCTAAAGCCATCCCTTTTCAGAATATCATACCTCAATGAATCGGTCATCAACTTACGTTGATATTCCTTTGTACACACTTTTTCTTCTTGTTCTACATTCTTATCATAATAATATTTCATTTCTTCTAATGAATATTGACGTTTACTTGAATATCTATTTCTTCCTTTCGGACTAATATAATAACAACTGCATTCCCATTTAGGTTCTATAACAGGATGCAATGTACTTTCCTCAATTAATTTTCTTTCCCATTTAGAATATAATTTATATGTAACTTTATTCATTTTTGCATCAGAAATTCCTGCATATAAAGGTAATTTATCCAATTGCTCATTATAATGTGGTAGTAATTCCTCATTTTTCTTTACGTTATCCATAATCTCTTTAGAAACAAGCATTAGTTTTCTAACTTTTTCTTCAAAAAATTTATCATAATTAAATTTGTCAAACTGAGCTTTAGATTTTACGTTTTTTGAAAATGTGTAAATTCTCTCTATATCACAAAAATGAAACGAATCGTTCAATTCTATCAAAGCTTTATACCGCAAACTAGTATTCTTTACTATTTGCATTGCCCTATAGTTTCTTTTTTGATCTAAAAATCCTACCATATTCTTAATAAAGACAATTAATATTATACAAAAAATAACACCGAAAATAATTTGTATACTTTTGTCTTCAAACATGACTTTTCAATACTCCCTTTTCTTTTTATTATAATAAAAAATTCCAGGCGCTACAACCAGCTAAACACATTTTATTTTCAATAGATACTTCCGACACCTTCTCCAATCAGCTGTGTTCTCCATCAGAGAAATAGAAAAATTGTGAAACTCTCAGTCTCCAAAAAGAATCCGTGTTCAACGCATTCATAAGCAGGTGCTTCTAATGCGGCCAGTACTTAGGTCCTGTTCTTTAGGACCTTATGTACTGCTGCCAGCATTAGGCAGTGCAAACGTGCCTGCTTTGAATCGTTGAACACGGATTCTTTCGATAAACGTGAAGTTTCGCAATTCGTACTCTATTACCGTTTCTTTTTCTCAAATTTATTCTCTGTCCCATTCATCAGCCGCTTAATATTCGCCCGATGCCGCCACCAGGCCAGTGCCGTGAATATCAGACTGAGTCCAAACACCACCCACTGTCCAGGATAAAAGATCAGCATCAGAATCGGAAACAGTGCCGTAATGGTCAAAGAACCCACGGAGACATATCGTGTTGTAAAGAATACAACCGCAAATACAATCGCAGCGATCAGGGCGATGCGCACATCCAGTGCGAACATAAAGCCACCGGTTGCCGCAATGCCTTTGCCGCCCTTAAAATGCATATAAAAGGGATAATTGTGCCCGATAACAACGCCAAGAGCTGTAACGGTCTCCAGAATCTTCGTCACATCACCAAGTCCCGGGAACAGCAGATATCTCACAATCCAAACGGCAAATACTGCCTTCAGGGCATCCCCAAGAAAGACAATATAGCCGGCCGGCTTGCCCAGGGTTCGAAGGGTATTGGTTGTTCCGGCATTGCCGCTGCCGTAATTGCGGACATCAATTCCCTTGAATAATTTGCCATAGAAATAGCCTGTCTGAAAACATCCGAAAATATAACCCAGTACCAGGCAGATAATGACTTTAATTGCCATTTTTAACCCTTATCCTTTCTTTCACGATAGATAAAGTGAAGCGGCGTACCGCGGAATCCGAAGGTTTCACGAATCTGATTCTCGATATAACGGGTATAAGAGAAATGTGTCAGTTCTTTATCGTTGATAAAGATGACAAATGTCGGCGGCTTGACAGATACCTGTGTAATATAGTAAAGGCGCAGACGTCTGCCCTTATCTGATGGCGGCTGTTTCATGGCAACAGCCTCACTGAGTATCTCATTGAGGACACCTGTACCTACACGCATTGCATGATTCTCAATAACCGCATCGATGGTATCAAAAAGCTTCGGCAGTCTCTGACCTGTCTCTGCCGAGATAAACAGCATCTCTGCATATGGCATAAATGCCAGCTTCTCTCTGACATCCTTGGTAAACTTGTTCATGGTCTTGTCATCTTTCTCGATGGCATCCCACTTGTTCACTGCAATGATCATACCCTTGCCGCGCTCATGGGCAATACCTGCAATCTTGGCATCCTGTTCTGTCACACCTTCCTTGGCATCAATCATCAGAACCACCACATTGGCACGCTCCACCGCCGAAACCGTACGGATAATACTATAACGTTCAATATCCTCCTTGATCTTGCTCTTACGGCGCAAACCTGCTGTATCGATGAAAACATATTCCTTGCCGTTGTGCTTGATCACCGTATCGATGGCATCACGTGTTGTACCGGCAATATTGCTGACAATAACACGATTCTCACCTGTCAGTTTGTTGATCAGGGATGACTTGCCTACGTTCGGCTTACCCACAATGGCAACATGCGGACGTTCATCTTCCTCTTCTTCTGCTGTACCCGGTTTAAAATGCTTGATGACTTCGTCCAGCATATCACCCAGTCCAAGCTTGGAATTGCCGCTGATCGGCATCGGATCTCCCAGTCCTAAATTATAGAATTCATAGACATCCGCCATCATGGTCTTGAAATTATCCACCTTGTTGACAACGAGAACAACCGGCTTGCCTGAACGACGGATCATATTGGCAACCTGAAAATCCGCATCTACAACCCCCTGACGCACATCCGTCAGAAAGATGATCACATCCGCTGTCTCAATGGCGATCTCAGCCTGCTCACGCATGCTCTTCAAGATCAGATCATTGGTAGATGGTTCAATACCACCTGTATCAATCATTGTAAACTGTGTATTCAGCCAGTTTACATCTGCATAAATTCGGTCCCTTGTTACTCCCGGCGTATCCTTGACAATAGAAATCTGCTGTCCTGCCAGGGCATTGAATAAAGTTGATTTACCTACATTCGGCCTACCTATAATAGCCACAATTGGTTTACTCATCTATCTCACCTCTTCCCAGAATTTTATCTACCAGGTCCTGTCCGTTTGATTGTACAATCGAAATCGGAATTTGTAAAGTATTTTCAAGTTCAGGAATCGTTATATCATCCAAAAGTATCTGCACATCCTCACCACTTCGAAGAATATTGACCGGAAGCAGCAGCGTCTCACCGAGATCTTTGCCCTGAAGCTGTTCCTTCAAATCTGTTCCTGTCATCAGCCCTGAAACCGTTATCTGTTCTCCAAAAAAATGATTCACAATTTCATAGACATCTACAGTCACATTAGGGAACTTCTCACAAAGCTCTTCTGCCAGTTTTCGAATGGTTCCCACAGCAGAATGTCCTGTTGCAATCGTCACATGGCGCTTTTTGCCGTCTGTAACAGCTTCCTTCAGGCCCTCATGAAACTCCTCCGTCAGAAGCCGGATCATACCAACGCCATTTTCCAGCTGAAGATAACCGTCATAGCGTTCTTCCTCCGGCATCTCATATCCCGCCAGAAGATACCATTCATCCGAAGCATGGATAAAGTGTGTACCATACTCCTCATACAGCTTCTTCTGCCATTTCTCAATGCAGGCAATAACTTCTCTGGCGTCCTCCCTGTTAAAAGGTTCCAACGGATAAAGACCCTCTCTGTGGTCAGAAAGGCCTACCGGTACCACAGAAACGCTCTCAATGTTCGGGATAAAGCCGGACAGGTCACGAATACTTCTCTCCAGTTCTTCACCATCGTTGACGTTCTTGCAGAGAACGATCTGACCATTCATGATAATACCGCCCTCATAAAGTTTCTGAAGCTGCTCCATGATCTTGCCCGCAAAACGGTTGTGCAGCATCATACACCGCAGTTCCGGATTGGTTGTATGCACTGAAACATTGATGGGTTCCAGCTTGTATCGAATGATACGCTCCAACGCCTCGTCCTTCATGTTCGTCATAGTAATATAATTGCCCTGAAGGAAGGAAAGTCTGGAATCATCATCCTTGAAATACATCGTCTCACGCATGCCCTTCGGAAGCTGATCGATAAAGCAGAAAATACAGTTATTGCTGCAGGAGCGATAATCGTCCATCAGACTGGACTCGAATACGATACCGATATCTTCATCGTAATCCTTCTCAATCTCCAGCACTTCTTCCGTTCCATCAGCCGTGCGGATCAGCATTTCAATATATTCATCATTGACCAGATAATGATAGTCAAACACATCCTCGATATCCTGGCCATTGATAGCAAGGACTGTATCACCGGGCTGCAACTCCATTTCCTCTGCAATACTGCCGGGAACAATTGACTGGATCACATGTAAATGTTTCTTCATAATTCTTCTACTCCGTTTTCTAAACAGACGTATCGATCAGGGACAGAAACGCAGATAAACCGCCTCTTTGCCCATTTGTCTTTCGATGTGACCACAAAAGGTCCGGATGACAAGCTGTGCAGAGATCTGTCACAGACAAATGTTCAGGGAGAATGCCTGCATCTGTCAGTACATACCAATTGGCTTTCCACAAATCCAGCTGATACTTGCCATTGCCTTTATCAAGCAAAATATCTGCTGCCTCATCGGCTGTAAAATTGGCTCTGAAAGCCTCCGCCACATCATCGCTGACCTCATAACAGCTCTGGCAGATAGAAGGGCCAATGGCTGCAACGATATCCTTCGGCTCGGAGCCATAGACCTCATGCATCTTCTCAACGGTCTTCTGTCCGATATGACCAACCGTTCCCTTCCAGCCTGAATGAGACAGACCAATGGCTTTTCTAACCGGATCAACGAAATAAAGGGGCACACAATCCGCATATGATGTCACAAGAACAATTCCCGGAACATTGGTGATCATGCCGTCCACATCACTGTAATCCTGCGGTCTCAAAATGCCTTTGCCCCTGTCCTCCTCTGTGATAACACGGACATTGGTTGTATGCGTCTGATCAGACAAAACCATATCCTCCACACGCATATTCAGAGCAGCAGCCATTCTGCGATAATTCTCCAACACGGCATCCGGATCATCTCCGCGCTTGAAATTCAGATTCATCGACGAAAAAATACCGGTACTCACACCGCCTTTTCTCGTTGAAAAACCATGCTTCACAATGCCTGTGGCAGACAAATTCTTAAACTGTATATACGGCACGTGATTTTTCTCTTTTAATTCTGTTGTTCCGCTTCCTGTCACTGCTACCATCCTTTCGCTCCCTGATACTCAAATGCATTCTTATATAAAATCGGCCGTTCCTTCAAAAAAGCAACTACATCAAACCGGCAAAGCTGTTCCTCACTCACATTATGCTTCAGCAAATATTGATCTGCAGCCAGACTGATCTGTCGCTGCTTCTTCCCATCAACTGCTTCAGAGGGTGACTGAACCCTGTCAGACTGTCTGTATTTGACTTCCACAAAAACAAGATAGTCGCCATCCATGGCGATCAGGTCAATCTCTGCATGACGGCATCGGTAATTCGTTTCCAAAATCCGATAGCCACAGGATATTAGGTAATCTGCAGCCTCCTGCTCATAATAATGGCCTTTCTCGACATGGTTCATACACCGTCCCCCACTAAATGAAATTGGATATAAAACTTCTTCTGTGAATCGGCGTTGGTCCAAATGTCTTTAGTGCCGCCACATGCTCCGCTGTTCCATATCCTTTATTCTTTGCAAAATCATACTCAGGAAACAGTTTGTCATACTCACGCATCATACGGTCCCTTGTCACCTTTGCAATGATACTGGCCGCTGCAATAGAAAGGCTCTTGGCATCACCCTTGATAATCGGCACCTGTCTGCCCTCAATGCCCGGAATGGTCACCGCATCATTTAGGAATACTTCCGGCTTCGGTGTCAACTGACTCACAGCCTCCCGCATGGCCACATAATCTGCCTGAAGAATATTAATCTCATCAATCGTCTCCGGTGACGCAATGCCTACACCCACACTGACAGCCTTCTCCATAATCTCATCGTACAATTCTTCCCGCTTCTTCTCTGAAAGCTTCTTAGAATCATTGACATAAAGAATCGGACAGTTTATATCCAAAATAACAGCCGCTGCAACAACAGGACCGGCTAAAGGCCCCCGTCCGGCTTCATCAATGCCGCAGATAACACCGCATTCTCCATACTGTCTTTCATAAGAAAGCATCTTCTGCACACGATCAAGTTCTTTGTTGTACGCATCCAGTTTCTTCTGTGCCCTTTCCAGAATCTTGCCGACACCAATTCGACCATCTTCTCGGTAAGTTGTCATCAATTCCGGCAGTTTTTCTATTGATGCATTCTTGAACTTATCTCTGATTATCTCAATCTTTTCCTGAACCAATTTCTATCATTCCTCTTCTGACTGAGGCGGCTGTTCCAGTGTCACCTTTCCAAGTCTGAGACTTCTGAAATCATCAATCAACATGGAAGCTGCCTTGTCGATATTCGGCTCTCCGCCTTTCATCAAACAACATTTGGCAATGGCAATATCCGCCAGTACCTTCACACTGTCGTCACTCTCTTCAATACCATAACGAGAAGCCATCGTTCCCGGATAATTCTTACTCATATAATCTGCCAGCTTCATGGCAAGTTCTGTAATATTAAGGATATCATCCTTGATCGATCCGGAAATAGCAAGCTTCTGTCCTACTGCCTGATCTTCGAACCTCGGCCACAAAATTCCCGGCGTATCCAAAAGTTCAACATTCTTGTTCAGCTTGATCCACTGTTTGCCCTTTGTTACACCCGGTTTGTTGCCGGTCTTTGTGCAGGCTTTGCCCGCATAGCTGTTGATAAACGTGGACTTTCCTACATTCGGAATACCCACGATCATCGCTCTGATCGGGCGATTCTTAATGCCTCGTCTGCGGTCACGTTCAATCTTCTCTTTGCACGCCTCATTAACAACACCGGTAACAGCTTTCATACCGGCACCGGTACGTGCGTTAATCTGAAGTACAAAAAATCCTTTTGCCTTGAAATAGCTCTCCCAAAGCTTTGTGTACTTCGGATCGGCCATATCTGATTTATTCAGAAGGATCAGCCTTGCCTTCCCCTTCGCCAAATCATCAATATCAGGATTCTTGCTGGCCAGAGGCAGTCTTGCATCCACCAGTTCAATCACAATATCAATAAGCTTAATATCTTCCTGCATCATACGACGTGCTTTCGTCATATGTCCCGGATACCACTGTATATTCATAAATTCTCCTGTTCTTAACTGTTCAATTTCAATAATGTCCTGTGTTTAATGTACCAGACCAAGGCGTGACAGTGGTGAACGGATCAGCCATACCTTTCCGAGAATCTGATCCGAATCAATAGTTCCTATACTGTCTAATCGGCTGTCATCCCGGTTATTATTATAATCATCACATAAAACAAAATACTCATTGTCTCCAAGAGTCTCACCCTTCTCGGCGACACCGGCATTCTCTATGGCCGCATCATTAAATGTCAGTTCCAGTTCAGTGTCATCAATATACACCTTGCCGTCTTTGATCTGTACAGTCTCCCCCGGAAGACCGATAATTCTCCGCACATAGGTCGGACTGTTCTCGGATGCACCGATTCTGACAGCAACAACATCCATCCGCTTCGGTGAACCTATCTTATAAGGGAGCTTATTCAGCAATACAACATCTTCATTCTGCAGTGTCGGGTTCATCGACTGATCAATGATCACTGTCTTAATACCAAAACCACGCACCGCAAAAACACCAAGCGCAATAACTATCAGCAGCCCAAGAAGCCAGATACCGACATGGATCAATGTCTTCTTAATCTTCTCTGCACGCTTTTGCTTCTTTGATAATGGAACTTTTCTCATTTACCGCCCTCACTAAAGAAAATGGGACAAGTACATATGTATTTGTCCCAATTATCTTACTTCTGTGTTTACTGATTATTTAACCAATTCTTTAACTTTAGCTTTCTTACCAACTCTGTCTCTTAAGTAGAACAGTTTCGCACGTCTTACTTTACCACGTCTTGTAACTTCAATCTTCTCAACGATTGGGGAATGAAGCGGCCATGTCTTCTCAACGCCGATACCGTTAGAGCTCTTTCTAACTGTAAATGTCTCACGGTTGCTGCCGTTCTGTCTCTTAATAACAGTTCCTTCGAAAACCTGTGTTCTTTCTCTGTTGCCTTCTTTTACTTTAGCATATACTTTAACTGTATCGCCAACAGAAAATGGTGTAATATCAGATTTTAACTGAGCTTCTTCAATGCTTTTAATAATATCGTTCATAATGAACCTCCTTATAATATCCAGATGTTCTTAATGCATTCTCCTGCAGCAGAGGACCATCCATTTCTTACAATTACCGCCGGTGCCAAATATCACTCGTACATCAGCTAAAGAGCAACTGCAGTGATACGCTTACGCACCAGCGCATTACATTTTATCATAGGATTCACTGAAATGCAAGTCATTTTGACGATTTTCTTTGATTCCTTCAAAATTTTCACAATGTATCCTCAGGATTTTCCAGCTCTGACAGATATTCTCTGTCCTTCTTCGTCAAAGCCTCCTGTACTTCCTCCTGTTCCAGCAGTTCCGGTCTTCTCTCAAAGGTCCGCTTCAAAGACTGCTGTCTGCGCCACTTCTCAATATTGCCATGATGCCCGGACAAAAGGACTTCCGGTACCTGCTTGTCATGCCAGATCTCCGGCCTTGTATACTGGGGATATTCCAGAAGACCATCCTGGAAAGAGTCATACTCCGCAGATTCACTGTTGTTGAGTACCCCCGGTACCAGTCGGGCAATGGTATCGATCATCACCATGGCCGGCAGTTCGCCACCGGTCAGAACATAATCGCCAATAGAAAGATGGTCTGTGACAATCTCATCCAGCACACGCTCATCAATGCCCTCATAATGACCGCAAAGAAAAATCAGAGATTCTTCCTTTGACAATTCTTCAGCAATTTCCTGGCTGAAAACTCTGCCCTGAGGCGTCATATAGATCACACGGGGCTTTTTATCCATCTTGCCGACGATATCCTGATAGCAGGCATAAATCGGCTCCGGCTGCATCACCATACCTGCGCCTCCGCCATAAGGATAATCATCCACATGTTTATGCTTATCCAGAGAATAATCACGGATATTCACTGTATGCAGGCCGATGGTCCCTTTTCTGACGGCACGGCCGATCACACTGTCAGAAAGTCCCTGCATAATCATATCCGGAAATAATGTCATTACATGAAAATCCATACTTCTCTCCTATCAGTCAACAAGTCCAGGCATGATATGAGCTGTTACCTGCTGCCTCTCAAGATCCACATCCAGGATGCATTCATCAATGACCGGCAGCAGTACTTCTTTGCCATTTGGACATTTCACCGCATACACATCATTGGCCCCTGTCTGAATCACATCTGTCAGAACGCCAAAATCTTCACCTTCATCTGTCACAACCTTCAGTCCGATCAGATCACAGATGAAATATTCATTCTCTTCCAACTTTACTGCCTGATCTCTGGTAACAAGAAGATCCTTGCCCTTATACTGCATCACTTCATCAATGGATGCTATCTCTTTGAACTTTAAAATGACCATCTGTTTGAAGAACTTGACACTTTCTATATGAAGCTCCTTATATTCTCTGCCTGTATCGAGGATGCAGGTCTTCAGCTTCTTAAAACGCTGTACATCATCTGTTGTAGGAAATACCTTGGCTTCTCCTCTCACACCGTGAGAAGACGAAATAACACCTACGCGCAAATATTTTTCCATCGTTTTCCTTCCTTTATATATAAAACCGAGAAATTCCCAAAAATTATTCCATGTGATATCTCAATTAAATCATCTATGACACAAAAAGCCGCCGCATATTCCGAAAGGCCAAAACCTTTCCAGAACAACCGCGACAGCTCCCAGTTTCTACTGCAATATTTCTACAATGACTTTCTTATCATCCTTAGACGCTGCAGATTTGACAACGGTACGGATTGCTTTCGCGATACGTCCCTGCTTGCCAATAACCTTTCCCATATCATCAGGAGCCACTTTGAGCTCTAAGACGATAGACTTGTCAGTTACAGTTTCTGTAACGACAACTTCTTCCGGGTGATCTACGAGTGAAGTAGCAATAACTTCTACTAATTCTTTCATTACAGATTCCCCCACTGTAAATCAATTATTTAATGATGCCAGCGTTCTTGAAAAGTCTGCTAACGATTTCTGTTGGCTGAGCGCCTGTAGATAACCATTTCTGAGCGAGCTCTTCGTTAACCTTTACATCACTTGGTTCAACGTTTGGATTGTAGTAACCGATCTCTTCGATGAATTTACCATCTCTTGGGGATCTGGAATCTGCTACGATGATTCTATAAAAAGGAGCCTTCTTCTGACCCATTCTTCTTAATCTGATTTTAACTGCCATGTTCTTTCACCTCCTGAAAAAATTAATTATATACTAAAAGGAAATTTGAATTTTCCTCTTTTGCCTGCCTTAGGTAAGTTTCCACCAAACTGCTTCATCATCTTCTTCATCTGTTCAAGCATCTTGGCCAACTTGTTCACTTCACTGAGATCCACGCCTGCACCCTGTGCAATCCGCTTCTTGCGGCTCGGATTGATCAAATCCGGATTCGCACGTTCCTGCGGCGTCATGGAAAGAATAATTGCTTCAATCCGGCTGAACTGACTGTCATCAACCTCAACATTCTTCAGCTGACTGCCTACACCCGGAAGCATGGAAAGCATATCTGTAATGCCGCCCATATTCTTCACCTGATTCAGTGATTCCAACAGATCATCATAACCAAATGTCGCCTTCTTGATCTTCTGATTCAGCTCTCTGGCCTTATCCTCATCAATCTGGCTCTGAGCCTTGTCGATCAATGTCAGGATATCACCCATACCAAGGATTCTTGATGCCATACGATCCGGATAGAACTGCTCAAGATCAGAGAGTTTCTCACCCATACCAACATACAGAATCGGCTTGCCTGTCACTGCTCGGATGGATAATGCCGCACCGCCTCGGGTATCGCCGTCCATCTTCGTCAGAATCACACCATCCAGCTCAATCTGTTCATTAAAGGACTTCGCAACATTGACTGCGTCCTGACCTGTCATGGCATCCACAACAAATATTGTCTGGTCTACCTTGATAGCCTTCTGAATATTCGCCAACTCTTCCATCATGGTCTCATCCACATGAAGTCGACCAGCTGTATCGAGAATCACCACATTCAGATCATTGTTCTTCGCATGCTCAATGGCTGCCTTCGCAATATCAACGGGATTCTGATGATCTCCCATGGAGAAAACAGGCACACCCTGCTTCTCACCATTCACCTGCAGCTGTTTGATGGCTGCCGGTCTGTATACATCACAGGCTACCAGCAGAGGCTTGCGTCCCTTTGCTTTCAGCTTGCCTGCAATCTTCGCAGAAGTGGTCGTCTTACCTGCACCCTGTAGACCAGCCATCATAATGACTGTCAGTTCGTTGCTATTGTTCAGCTTAATCTCTGTAGTCTCACTGCCCATGAGAGCAACCATCTCTTCATTGACAATCTTAATGACCATCTGCCCGGGTGTCAGACTGTTCATCACATCCTGACCAACTGCCCGCTCTGTCACGGAGTTAATAAATTGCTTAACAACCTTAAAGTTAACATCCGCTTCAAGAAGCGCCATTTTAACTTCCTTCAGTGACGCTTTCACATCTGCTTCTGTTAAACGGCCTTTGCTTCTTAAGTTTTTAAATACATTCTGCAATTTGTCCGATAAACTTTCAAATGCCATAGCTTCGCCTCCGGTTCTACAATTCTTCTACGATTGTATTGGACAGCATCTCAATCCTGTTAATACATTCTATCATCCTCTGATGATCCTCCTGATGCTCAAGAATCTCGTTCGCATAATGATTGATCTCTGCGACGCGTTCCTTCGTATGAATAAATTTCGCAACAAGATGAAGCTTCGCTTCATATCCCTGAAGCTGTTTCCTGCAGCGTCTGACAATGTCATACACGCCCTGCCTGCTGATCTCACGGTCTTCCGCGATTTCACTCAGGGACAGATCATTCAAAACAAAATCCTCATAGATCAGCTTCTGATGTTCTGTCAACAGTTCTCCATAAAAATCATAAAGCAACGCTTCTTCAATAAATTTCTCCATAAAACAGCACCACCTGTAAAGTATTTTTACTTTACAGGTGGTATTGTATCGCAGATACCCTCTATTTGTCAACAGTTTTTTTGAAAATTAATGCAATTCTTCTATGATTAATCATCACTGTCGATTTTGTATCCGAATCCACGGACGGTTTTGATATACTTCGGGTTGGCCGGGTCATCCTCAATCTTAACACGGATATTGGAAATATGAACCATCATTGTCCGGTCATCATTTTCATAATATCTGCCATTGATGCATTCACACAACTGTGTTTTTGTAAAAACCCGTTTCGGAGAACGCATGAGTTTCGCAAGGATTTTCAATTCCGCTGATGTCATAGAAAGCACATTGCCGTTTTTTCTCAACACAAAAGCCTCCGTATCCAACACCAGTTCCCCTACGCGCAATACCATCGTTTCTCCGGGTATTCTGCCGCCGCATCCAAGTTCATAGTAGCGCCTTAACATAGCCTGCACCTCTGCTATAACCTCCAGAGGATTGTACGGCTTTATCACACAGGCATCTGCCCCAAGATTCAATCCCAGAATACGATTGGCATCATTCTCTTTATCTGCGATCAATATGATCGGCAGATTACTCTTCAGGCGAATCACTCTGATCAATTCATATATGTTGAGGCTTTTCATCATCATATCGATCAGAATCAAATTCGCCTTCTGATGCCCGAAACAGACATTAAACATCTCCTCATTTTCTGCAATATCAACCGTAAACCCATTGCTGTTCAAATGCAGCATAAGCAATTCCTTTGTTTCTCTGTCATCCGCCACAAGTAATATATTATACCCCATAATGCGTAGTTCCTTTCACAGTCCTATCCGGCAAACAGCCTGCCCCCAACTGTTATTTCTTGCAATGGGATATCTCATATGCTGTTCCATCAGCAATTTGTTGATCATATCTTCCCAATGCATCATTCCATTGACTGTATGCCCTCTCCTGACGGTGATCCGTCAGTGTATTTTTACTGTGGAAGAAAGCGCCCAACCAGTCACTGACCTGCACGGCGCCTGTATGATTCAAATGGTCGCCTTTATCACGGGTATCCTTCTTCCAGTCTATCTTCACCTGATCCGGCATCAGATTCAGATCATAATATTCCAGTCCATACTGATCAGCCAGGGTCTGTATGCCATTGTGTTTGGCATAATTCCAGTTCTTAATGCTCGGTGTGCTGACCAATATCAGCTCGACATTATTTTTCCTGCACAATTTGATCATCTGCTCAACATAATATTGGTTGATGGCCGAAATCTTTGCTTTCTGATCTGTCTGCTTCATATAGTCTTTCAAAGCCGCAGATGCCACTTTGTTCTCATACCGGTAACCCTTGTAGTCATTGGTCCATGTATAGTTGACGGATCCAGTAAAATCATTGATCGTCAAACTCTTCCAGCGATCATGATACCTGAAAATCTGAAAATACTTTTCCAACTGGGACTTGAGAACCTTTTCATAAGCCGTCTTCCGATACAGGGCATTCGTTTCAAGAATGACATACTTCGGGGACTGCTTTTTCAGAGCCTGAGCCAGAAAACGCTCTGTATCATAAAGATGCTGGCCGCCGGTTCCACAGACATAACCTGCATAGCCGTATTGACGCCAGATCTCCATCGGTGTGATCGAACTGTAGGTCTCGCTGTCTCCCACTACCAGATAATCCATCGTGTTGTCCGGTTCCCCAAGAATACCATTACTCTGTACCGCTTCCATTCCTGCCGATTTCTGATTATCCTTCGGCACAAACACCTTGGACAAAAGCATCAGAATGACCATAAAGATCACACAGAACAGGATAAAACGCAAAGCTGTCTTTAAATATCTCTTCATCTGCTGTCCCTCCTAAAATCCTGCATAAATCGGATCGACCGGTGTATAATTCATACCATACGCACCAAATATAATACAGAATAAAATAAGTCCGTAGACAACAGCCCATCGAACAACAACATTTTTCTCTGCCAGTTTCTGACGAATGCAGATTCCTCTTTCGTTGACAATGCTGATCACCAACACAATCAATACCGAAACCGCCACAATCAGGAAATCATACTTGTCCATACCAAGATTCAGCAGCGTACCGTCTGTAAAGGATTTGAAGTTGAAATCTGTGAACATTTTTTTCAGCATGCGCATGGCAATCCTGAGACTGCCGGCTCTGAATATCAGCTCACCAATACATACAAGCAATGCGGTTCTTACGATTCTGAAACACTTATAGCCACCTTCTTCGCGGCGAATATGCAGCTTCTCAAGGAGCTTCTTGGTATAAGGTTCAACCGCATTGGCAGAAGCGATCAGTACAAAGTGATACATGCCGAAACAAATGTAATGCCATCCGGCACCATGCCATAATCCATTGAACAGCCAAACAACAAAAAGTGCAATAGAACCGGCAATCAATGGTCCAAAATGATTACCGATTTTCTTCCTTGCCTTTGATGTAAGACGTTTCATAGGCTTTGACATAGAAATCGGGTAGAAAATATAATCTCTGAACCATGTACCCAATGTAATGTGCCAGCGTGTCCAGAATTCCGAAATACTCTTTGAAAAAAACGGACGTTTAAAATTCTCCGGAAGAACGATACCAAAGAGTTCCGCACTTCCGATAACCACATCCATGGTTCCCGAAAATTCCATATAAAGCTGACAGGTATAAGCAATAGCAGCCACAACCATCATGCCGCCGTCATAATCCGCATAACCGGAATACAGTGTCTTGATCATAATGTTCAATCGGTCTGCAATGACCATTTTCTTCATGACACCATACAAAATACGTTCAGCACCAAAGACAAGATTCTGAACACTGCTTCTTCTGCCTTCCCATAAGCTTACCGCATCATCATTATATCTGCAGATCGGACCCTCCATCATGGACGGAAAGAAAGCCATATAAAGTGCCAGCCGTCCGATATTCTTATCCGGCTTCAGTGTTTCCCTGTAAACATCCAGAATATAGGACATCGCCTGCATGGTGTAAAAAGAAATACCGATCGGCATCACCATTTTAGGGATCTTCCATGTCCAGTCAACCCCTGCCAATGCCAGCAACGAATTCAAATTCTGACCGAAAAAGGCCGTGTACTTCAGCACAAGCAGCGTTCCTATATGTATGCAGACAGCCAGGAAAATAACCCATCTCTGACGACGTATATATTCAGCTTTCACAGCCTTTCTTTTAGGACGCTCTGTTTCGGCAAGAATCCGATTACGTTCTTCCTGAAGGCTTGACAGCCACAACCCAAAATGATGGATTGAAAATGTGGAAATAAGCAAAAACAAAATCAATTTGCCGCTGATACTCCAGAAGAATAGGTAACTTGCCAGAAGCAATACCACCGGACGCAGTTTCTTAGGGACAATATTATATAAAAATACAACTGCCGGAAGAAATACCAACAGATATAACGGTGCAACGTAAGACTTCATTCCTAGCCCTCTTCCTGAAGTCTGTCAACCATTGCCGCAATTGCATCCACTGAATTAAAATTGGATGGAATAATCTCAACTGTAGGAATTGTTACATCAAATTCATCTTCCAGTTCAGCCACCAATGATAAAACATCCAAAGATGTCAGAATATGGTCATCAATCAATGTCTGACATGTCTCATAATCTGCCTCCGGCTGGATATCCTCTAAAATCTCAATAATCTGTCCTTTCATCATTCATAATCTCCTTCCATAATGTATGCAGCATGCGCTGCATAATTTCAATCTGCTTGTCTATTCATGATAATTCGGTGTATTCAATGGATCGGTATCAATGCTGTCCCGCAGCACATGGATCTCCCCATCCTCTTTTCTCAAAAGAATCTTCGGAAGATCTCTGCTCAGAAACAACGCAATGCCTTCTGTTGTTGAATAGGCCCCTGTATTTTCAAAGACAATGACATCTCCCACCGTCAGATTTCTGACCGGCATCTGCTTCACCAGTATATCATTCACTGTGCACAGAGAACCAAATAGATTCCAGTCCATGGTTTCACCTTCCTGTTTCTCAGGCAGCACATGACAATACGGATGTTTCATTGCCATAGACTGTCCATAATATACCAGCTGATGAATACCGCCATCCACAATGGCATAATTCTGCTTCTTGTTCACCTTGGCATCCACAACAGAAGTCATATAGGTTCCGCAGGATGCAGCTATACTTCTGCCAAGTTCAAAGGTCAGTTTCACCTGACTGGTCATCTCACTCAGCATTTCCGAAAACTCTGCCAAAAATGAAACTTCATCAAAATCATCGCCCTGGAAATAGAATACAGGAAGTCCCGGTCCGAATTCAAGTTCTTTCACCCGGAAACCTTCCTCCGTCTCCAGTCTCTGGATAAAGGCATCCACATATGTCAGCTCCCGTCTGAGCTTTTTGACAGAAGTCTTCTGAGTCCCTGAAAAGAACTGGATTCCTTCCACTTCCACCCATTCATTCGAACGGCTCATGCGGATCGTCTGAATCAACACGTTCTCATCCATGCCGAACTGATTGCCGCTTGTCAATCTGAGTAGCAGTCTGATCTTCATCGTATATCGCTCGGCAAGCCCGGCCAGCAACAAATACTGTTCCATGGATTCCGCCGTAAAAATACCGATATCTACACCGTCCCTGAAAAGAGCCTCCATAACTGCCGGCGTCTTATATACACCGGATAAAACCACTTGGCGCATCGGGATCTGCAGCCGACGGCAGATTGCCAATTCCCCTGGAGAACACACTTCAAAGCGTTCTACCTGTCCACATAATTCCTTAATAATAAATGTATTCGCTTTCACTGCATAACACAATGAAACCTCCTCAGGCAGATGACTTTTCAGAAAAGCAACCCGCTTCTTCAATATCGCCATATCAAAAATGTGCATCGGTGTCTGATAGGTCTGGGCCAATGCCATCATCTGTTCATCTGTCATCATGCTCTTGCCCCCTTTGCATGTTTCTCCATCAATGCTTTTCTGTCCGTCTTGCCATTCTTGGTAAGCGGCATCTGCTCCACCTTTCTCAAAGCCCCCGGCACCATGAACGGCGGCAAACTGCTACTCATCCGGTGATGCAGTTCCTTTTTCTCGATTTCGCCCACATAAAAGCCATACAATTTCGACTTCTTCTCATCAAAAATACAGCAGGCTCTGCTGATGCCCTCAATGTCCTCCATGGCGCGCTCAATCTCTTCAAGTTCGATCCGGTGTCCCATATACTTAATCTGATAATCCTTCCTGCCGCCAAAAAGGATTTCTCCATATTCATTATACCGCCCCAGATCTCCGGTTCTGTAAATCAGTTCCGGGTAACAATGATTCAGCGGATTCTGTACAAAATGCTCCGCTGTCTGCTCCGGCATCCGATAATAGCCAAGGGCCAGCGCTGTACCGCGCACACAGATCTCACCTGCCTTGTCCGGTTCTGTTATCTCATGATCCTGTTCATCCAGCAAAAAGACATGCTCATTCGGAAATGCCTTTCCGACAGGGACGCCCTCTGAATAATCACGGTTCCTGTCAATTCTGTGGTATGTACAGTTACATGTGATCTCCGTCGGACCATATAAATTAATAAAATCTGCTTCCGGCAGATGGTCCATCCAGGCTTTCAGATGCTTCGGCGGCATCACTTCACCGCTGAACAATACTTTTCGAACTTTTGCAGGCACTTTATAATCCAATCCATGAAAAATACTGATCAGACAAAGCGCCGATACTGCCCAGATCATCACCGTCACTTCATGGTCACAGAGATAATCCAACAGCGGTGCCGGTTGTGAAAACAGCTGCTTCGGCACAATGACAAGGGTTGCACCTGTCTTCAGCGAAGAATAAATATCTTTCACAGAAACATCAAAATCAAAAGGTGCCTGGTTAGCAATCCGATCTTCTGATGTAATGCCAAATAATTCCGTAAAAACATCAATAAAATCCAGAACACTCCGATGACTGACAACCACACCCTTAGGCTGCCCCGTAGAGCCTGAAGTAAAATTAGCATACAGCGGTGCTGTGTCTATGGCACGCTTTCTGCGCTCACTTAATAATGTCTGATTCTCATCGGTTTCCATCAGTTCTTCCATCCAAAGGATTTGATGCTCAGGCACAATCTGCAAAGCCATCTCCCGATGTTCCCTGTCCGTGACAATATACGCAGCCTGAAGAACTTGCTGTACCTGCTCTAACCTGCCGATTGGCAGCTCCGGATTCATCAACACATAAAAACAGCCGGCTTGAATAATCCCAAGAAAAGCAGCCAATGTATCGGCCCCCTTTTCTGCAAGAACAGCGACTGGCTGTTCCGATCTGCAGTATGCCGCAATCCCACTGCCGATCTTCCTGGAATACGCTAATAATTCTTTATATGTATATGTACAGATACCATCCGTTACGGCCGATTTCTCTGGGAAACGTTCCTCACTTTGCTCCAAATATTCTAAAACATTTCGCATTCTGCTCATTGCTGTAACTATCAGCTCCTTTCCTGCCCTTATATCCTATATAATAACACTTCAGCCAGCCTTAATGAATTCTAAAGATTTCTTGATGAAAGTCTGACATTTTTCTGAAGCTAAAAAGGTGTACAGCTTATAAACTGCACGCCCGTATTTAACTTAATTTTCTTCTGCCGGTGTGAAGAGAGCGTCAACAAAGGCGTCCGTGTCGAATTTCTGGAGATCTTCGATTTTTTCGCCGATTCCGATATATTTCACCGGCACACCAAGTTCTGCCTGAATGGCAATGGCAATGCCGCCCTTTGCAGTACCGTCCAGTTTTGTCAGCACAATACCTGTAATATCTGCTGTTTCCTTAAACTGTTTTGCCTGAACAAGGGCATTCTGACCGGTTGTACCATCCAGCACGATCAGATTCTCACGATAAGCTTCCGGATATTCCCGTTCGATAATACGGTTGATTTTCTTCAGCTCTTCCATCAGATTCTTCTTATTATGAAGACGGCCTGCTGTATCGCACAGAAGAATGTCCGCTTTTCTGGCTTTTGCTGCCGCAATGGCATCATAAATAACCGATGCAGGATCAGAACCCTCCTGGCCGGCAATGATATCAACACCTGCTCTATGGGCCCATTCTGTCAGCTGTTCAATGGCCGCTGCTCTGAATGTATCTGCTGCAGCAAGAACAACTTTCTTGCCTGCCTTTTTGTACTGTCCCGCAAGTTTGCCGATGGTTGTTGTCTTGCCGACGCCATTGACACCGATGACCAGTACCACGGATGTCTGATGCTCAAACTGATAAGCTTCCTCATCGACACGCATCTGTTCTTTGATCGTATCTGCCAGCAGCTGCTTGCATGCCTGTGGTTCCTTGATATGCTGTTCCTTAACCTTCCGCTTCAATTCCTCAATAATATTCTCCGTTGTATGAATACCCAGATCTGCCATAACAAGCACTTCTTCCAATTCTTCATAAAAATCTTCATCAATATTGGAAAATCCGGAAAAGATCGCATCAAAGCCGGACATGATATTATTTCTTGTTTTTGTCAGGCCCTCCACAAGACGTGAAAAAAAGCCTTTCTTTTCTTCAGACATAAATTACCTCCTATTTTCCTAATTCATTTTCTATCAGATTCACGGATACAAGTGTTGAAACACCCTTCTCCTGCATGGTGATACCGTAAAGAATATCCGCTGTATTCATCGTTCCTCGTCTATGCGTAATAACAATAAACTGCGTATCCTTTGTCAGATTATGCAGATATTCTGCAAAACGCTTAACATTGGCATCATCCAGCGCCGCTTCGATCTCATCCAGAAGGCAGAACGGTGAAGGTTTCAGACTTTGAATAGCAAAAAGCAATGCGATCGCTGTCAATGCTTTTTCACCGCCGGACAGCTGCATCATATTCTGCAGTTTCTTACCAGGCGGCTGCGCTGTAATAATAACACCTGTCTCCAGCAGATTTTCCGGATCCGCCAGTTCCAGCGTACCTTTTCCGCCGCCGAAAAGAAGTTTGAATATACGGTCAAATTCTTTCTGGATCTGCATGAACTTCTCCTTGAATTGCTTCTGCATGGAACTGTTCAGATCTTCAATAATGCCGGCAAGCTTCTCTTCCGCTTCCACCATATCATCATGCTGAGTCTTCATCGTCTCATAGCGCTCGGCCACTGCCTTATATTCTTCAATGGCATTGACATTGACATTGCCCAGGGCTTTGATCTGTCCTTTAACATCTGCTGTCATTTTTTTCAGTTTCGCCAACGGCAGTGCCTGCAGCGCATCATCTGATAATTCCCTGGCTGTCTGATAAGTCAGGCCATACTCTTCCCACATATAACTGCTGAGTTGGCTGCGGCTCTCTTCCAGCTTTTCTTTCTGACTGCCAAGTCTGAACTGTTCTTTGTCCAGCTGACTGATCGTCTCAGACAATTCTTCACGTTTTGCAAAAAATGTTTTATGCTCAGCTGCATATTTGCTGCGTTCATCTGTTTTCTGGCGAAGCACTGCCTGGCTTTTTGTCATTTCTTCTGTCAAAGCAGCAATCTGGGCCTCTGTTTCATCAATCTGTCTTCGTATTGCATCCTTCTCACTTCCGAAAACAGCCTTCTGGGCACGGTAATCTGCCAATTTTTCCTGTAAATGTCGGATTTCGCTGCGGTTTTGATCCATACTCTTTCGAATGAAAGATTTCTTCTGTACCTGATTGGCATAATGAATCCGCATATCTGCTGTCTGACTGTTGAAATCCTTTTCCTGTTCGGAGATTTCTTCCAGTTTGGCCGTCAATGATGTCACCAGTTCCTCAGCATTCTTCTTCTTTGCCTCCAGTTCATCCATCTGAACCGTCAGCTGCTGCCTGAACTGCCTGATCTGTTCCTGCTGCGTTTTGATCTGGGCCGTCTCCCGATTAATATCCTGAATGGATTTTGCATGCTCACCACGGCTCTCATCAACCTGTTTCAGACGCAGACGCACCGTATTTTGATGGAGTGTAAGCCGGGATTCTTCAGCTGTATTTTTCTCCATGGCTGCTTTATTACTGTCTTTGTCTGACTGCAGCTGATTGATCTGCTGTTTCAGCGAGGCACCCTCTTTGCGAAGTGTCTCCACATGTTTCTGCAATTCTTCCATTTCACGATGCCTGCCAAGAAGGTTGCCTGTATTCTTATAGGCACCACCGGATAATGAACCGCCCGGATTTAAGGACTCGCCTTCCAAAGTCACAATTCTTAAAGAATAACGATATTTCTTGGCCAAAGCCAACGCATGATCAATATGATCCACAATAAACACCCGGCCAAGGAGGTAATCCGCCAGATGTCCGAACTGACTGTCCACACGGATCAGATCGCTGGCCAGACCAATAACGCCTTCCTCACCACAGATTCTGTCCGCATTCTCTGCCCTGCGCCCCCTGATGCTCGTCAAAGGCAGGAAGGTTGCACGGCCAAAACGATTCTTCTTCAAAAACTGTATCATACTCTTTGCCGTCTGTTCATTATCCGTAACAATATTGGAAATACTGCCGCCAAGGGCTGTCTCTATGGCAATTTCATATTCTTTGCTGACATGGATAATATCCGCCACAACGCCAATGATACCTTTATAGTCACTCTTACGCTCCATGATCTTACGAATGCTGACACCGTAACCGTCATAGCGCTCCGTGATATTCTTCAATGTCTGATAACGTGCTGACTCTTCATGGAAAGATTTCTCAGCCGCATTGAAAGCCTCTCTGCATTTCATCAGATCATCGGAAATTTTGGCAGCTCTCTTTTTGCAGGCGGACTGTTCTGCCTGCAGCCTCTCAAGCTCCAGTTCAATGCCCTGTGCTTCCTTCTTAAATGCCTCTACCAGCTCACCTTCTGAAGATTCTTCACTTTGAAGTGCGATCAGTTTCTGATTCAATTCAGACTGTCTGATCTGTGTCTGTTCCTGCATTGTCTCATAACGCTGCATACGTCCTTTAATATTCGCCGCCTCATTCAGAAATTCAATAATATCACTGTTCTGTGAATCAATCTGATCTCGCAATGATGTCATCGTACCGGACATACTGTTCAATGCTTCTTCAGAGCTGTTCTTATGCTGCTCCAGTTCCTGCAGTTCCGCTTCCAGGGCTTTCAGTTCTTTCTCACTTTCCTCGGAAAGTTTCTTCTTCTCTTCGATTCCCGCCTCTGTCTCAAGGATCAATGCATCAAACTGTTCTTCCTTGCTGCTGATGCCGTCTGTCTTAGAAACCAGTACATTTTTGCCGCCTTCAAGACGCTGTTTCTCTAAAGCCTGCTGATTGCAGACCTCCTGATCTTGTGAAATCTTCTGATCGTACTGCTCCATCAGCGCTTCCATCTGGGCATACGCACTTTTGATCTTCTCAAAATTCTCCTGGGAATCCTTCAGCTGTGTACTGACAATATTCATTTTCTCATCGATGGCAGCACTATCTTTTTTCAGTTGGTAAAAAGACAACAGATACATATTGGCATCATATTGCTTCAGTGTATCTCTGTGCTTCAGATAAATTCTTGCAGTCTCGCTCTGTTTCTCAAGCGGTCCTACCTGTTTCTCAAGCTCGTACAAAATATCCCGCACTCTGCTGAGATTCTGCTGTTCTTCCGCCAGATTCTTCTCCGTCAGGGCTTTTCGACGTTTGTACTTGACAATCCCGGCTGCCTCATCAAATAATTCTCTTCGTTCTTCCGGTTTACCGCTGAGGATCTTGTCAATCTGACCCTGCCCGATAATCGAATAGCCTTCCTTACCGATACCTGTATCAAAGAACAGTTCCTGCACATCCTTCAATCTGCAGTTATGGCCATTGATCTTGTATTCACTTTCTCCTGAACGGTACACACGCCTTGATACCGTCACAGTATCATATTCCACTGCCAGCTGATGGTCTGAATTATCCAGAGTGATCGCCACATAGGCAAAACCCAGAGGTTTCCTGCTCTCAGTACCGGAAAAAATAACATCTTCCATCTTGGATCCTCTCAGCTGTTTGGCACTCTGCTCACCCAGTACCCAGCGAACTGCATCCGCTACATTACTCTTTCCGCTGCCGTTAGGCCCTACAATGCCCGTAATGCCTTTATGAAATTCAAAAACCATCTTGTTGGCAAAGGATTTAAAGCCCTGTACCTCAATACTTTTTAAAAACATACACTGTCCCCTAATGTTCCTGCTTGTTCTTTAATGCCAGGATTGCATGATAAGCAGCCTCCTGACCGGCTGCCTGCTTCGTTCTGCCGCTGCCTTTGCCAATCACTCTATCTCCCAGCTTCACCTGCATCACAAACATTCTGTTATGCTCAGGTCCTGTCATATCCACCACTTCATAGGTGATCGGATCTTTGTGGTCCTTCTGAAGGAGTTCCTGCAAAATTGTTTTGCTGTCCTGGAACATGGCTTTATGTTCAATATCATTCAAAACATGGGTCATAATAAAGCTGCCGGCTTGTTCAATACCGCCGTCCAGATAAATAGAACCGATGACAGCCTCCAATGCATCTGACAGGATAGAATCTCTGTTGCGGCCGCCGCCCATATCCTCACCTTTTCCCAGCATCAGATATTTGCCAAGCCCGATCTGTCTTGCACAGTAAGCCAATGTAGGCTCACAAACAAGGCTTGCCCGCTTCTTGCTCATCTGACCTTCTGCCATATCAGGGAAATTCTTAAACAGGAAATCACTGGATACAACTTCAAGTACCGCATCCCCAAGAAATTCCAGACGTTCATTATGATGAATCTTATGCAATTTGTGTTCATTGGCATAAGAACTATGTGTCAGTGCCGTAAACAACAGATTCTCATCCTTAAACTGATAATCAATTTTCTGCTGCAGTTCTTTTAATAATGTATGATTTGCCATTCTTCTCCCTCTTCCTGTTAAATCAACTATTGTATCATTCTTCCGTCTTGTTTTCTGAAGCTGAAAGTAATTCCTTGTCCGCTGTAATAGACGCTGCAATCCTGCCTGAAATATTCTGCTGTTTGAATGCGATACACTGCAGAATAGATTGCTTGAACTCTTTGGCATTGGAACTGCCATGACTCTTAACAACCAGTCCCTTCAGTCCCAGCATCGGTGCACCGCCGTAATCAGAAGCATCAAAATCTTTCAATGTCTGCTTCAGTTCATTCTTAATAAGAAGCGCCCCGATCTTTGTTTTCAGTGAAGACATCATGGTCTCCTTGACCATGCCCATCAGTGCACCGGCCACGCCTTCATACATCTTCAAAATCACATTGCCTACAAAAGCTTCACAGACAATAACATCTGCATAACCGTTTGGTATATCACGGGCCTCAATACTGCCGATAAAATTAATATCCCCGCATTCTTTCAGAAGAGGATACGTCTGTTTCACCAGTGCATTGCCCTTTTCCTCCTCAATACCAATATTCACAATGGCTACCCGGGGATTCTTGCGGCCCAAGATATGTTCCATATAAATGGCACCCATTCTTGCAAACTGCACAAGATTGGAAGGCTTGGCATCCACATTGGCACCGCAGTCAATCAAAAGTGAAAAGCCTTTGGTTGTCGGAATCAACGGTGCAAGCGCCGGACGCTCAATACCTCTGATACGTCCGATCAGCACCTGGCTGCCCACCAGAACAGCTCCGGTACTGCCTGCTGAGACAAAAGCATCCGCTTTGCCTTCACGCACCAGTCTCTGTGAAACAACAATGGAAGAATCCTTCTTCTTCTTGATGGCGATGGTCGGCGTCTCATTATTGGTGATCACTTCTGATGCATGGATCACCTGAAGACGTGTTTTATCATATTGCGCACCGGTGAGACACTTCTCAATAGCCGTCTGATCACCCACCAGTAATACCTCGATTTCTTTGCTCGCATTTAATGCATCAACAACGCCCTGCACAACGGCTTCCGGCGCATGATCGCCGCCCATGGCATCCACGGCCACTCTTACCAATTCACTCATAGTCTATTTCCTTCCTGTCCTAATTAAACCAACCCTTGATCATATCAATGATCTGCTGGAAAATACCTTTTGCTTCTTCTGTATCGATATGGATCTTGCTGATATCAAAACCCATATTCTTCAATGTATCATAAGCCGCCTGTGCCTGACTCTTCAATGATCCCAGATCCAGATTCAGGCCGCCCAGCTTCTCAAGAAGTGCTTTTAACTGGTTAAACTGATCTTCATTCAATGTGATCTCAAACTTATCCGCTGCATCATTGATGATCTGATCCAGATCCTTATCCTTGCTGTTGCCGCTTGCAACCTGTTCTTTCAGATAGGCTACCATTCCTTCCACCTTCTCGTTGTCAGCATTGGTATTATCTTCCAGACTGCCTGTGGTCACCATCTCATCCACGGCCGCATCCACAACCTTTTCATCCACAGTCTCACCTGTCATCTCTGAATAAGCTTTCAGTGCTCCCACCAATGCTGCCGTACCGGATACATTAAACGGACCGGCCACAACTACATTCACATCTTCCACACCGGCTGTCGCCAGCGCATTGGCATACATACCGGTTGTACAATAAATAACATTCTTCGTTTTCACATTGATGCCGCTGCCCTTTTTGCCTTCCGTAATCAATACCGAAGACCAGGCCTGATCACCGATCTGTGCGCTTGAAATATAGCTGTCCAGGTACTGATGTTCTTCTTTATTAGTCACATACACGACTTTATAATTCTCCAAATCTTTCTCATCCACACCAAAGAGTTCCAGAACCTTTGACTTCTCATCCTCTGTCAGATCGGCACCAAGAGATATATAACCGCCGGAAAAACTTCCGGCATAAGCATTCTTTGTACAGATGACTGCTGCAGCTGATACTGTCATCAGCATGACAAGCAGCATACTCAAATAACGTCTGATTGATCTACGCATGATTTTGTCCTCCTTCATCATACACATATGCGCACAATACATATGTCTCATTCTAACTGCACGCTTACCATTATGCACCTTAATATAGTACCATAATTTTTCAGAAAATACAGCTTTTTTTATCAGACAACCTTTCCGTCGTATGAAATGGTACAAAAAAAAGACTCCAAAGAGTCTCTTTTCTGATGGTTGCAGTTTATTATTACTGAACCTTAACAACTTCTTTTTTATTGTAAGCTCCGCAAGCCTTGCAGACTCTGTGAGGCATTACTAAAGCACCACATTTGCTACATTTGGATAATGAAGGAACAGACATCTTCCAGTTAGCTCTACGGCTGTCTCTTCTAGCTTTTGATGATTTATTCTTTGGACAAATAGACATGGTTTACACCTCCTTAAAATTATTAAAAATATCCCGGATAGCTGACATTCTTGGGTCTAATGATGCACGGTCACAGCCGCACTCACCCTCATTTAAGTTCTTCCCGCATTTCAGACATAAGCCCTTACAGTCTTCTCTGCAAAGTGTCTTCATCGGAAAACGCATTAAAATCTCGTTGTAAACGAATCTGTCTACATCCAGAGAGCTTTCTTCCATAAAACTGGTTTCATCCAGGTCGTCCAACTGCTCCGCTTTCAGCTTCTCAAAGTCCACCTTCTGACTGAAATCAAATGCCAGTCTTGTCGGAACAGATGTCAGACATCTGCTGCACGGTATATCGATTGTAACATCCACATGGCCGGAAAAATTCACAACACTGTGGCCCTCATTCTGAGCCTTCAGCTCCACCGGACTCTTCCGGATAAAATTATAACGCTCACCATCCAGACAAAATGCTTCCATTTCAATCTCAGGATTAAACGTTTGTACCTTATAATCAGTTGATATTATTTCAGATATATTGATTTGCATAGATATCTCCTAAGTTTCATACCTTTGTAATTATACATATGAATGCATTATTTGTCAACAGTAAATTTGAATTTCTGTCAAGTATTATTACTTGACAGCTTGGATAACTCCGGCCATAAATACTTTTTTGGCTTGTTTTTTCCACCAAAGCCCTTATAATATTTATATGTACCTGTTCAGAGCCAAGCAAAATTTCAAAAACAGGTATAAAATGCTTGCATTTTTAAGACTGTTTTTGAAATTTTATTTGGCGGATACGCCACACCGACGAAATGCGTAGCATTTTGGAGGTTAGCTCTGAACAGTTACATTTATATAAAAAAGAAAGACTGGAGATTTTTATGACTATTGCAGCAGTTATTGCCGAATATAATCCTTTTCATAACGGGCACGCCTATCAGCTCAGAGAAATCCGCAGGCAAACCGGCGCCGATCTGATTCTTGTCATGATGAGTGGTGACTTTGTTCAGCGTGGTGCCCCGGCCTGTACAGACAAATACACCCGATGCCGTATGGCCTTGGCCGCCGGTGCAGATATGGTCTGCGAACTCCCGGTTTACGGTGCCCTGGGCAGTGCGGAAATCTTTGCCGAATCCGCTGTTTCTCTGCTGAATCAGCTGGGCTGCATTGATTTTCTCTGCTTTGGTGCTGAAACGATTGATCCTCATCTGTTTCATGCCATTGTTTCTGTGTTGTCCGATGAACCACCGGAATACCGGACACTTTTGCAGGACGCACTGAAGACTGGCATGAATTTTCCTGCAGCCAGAAGTTACGCCCTTGGACGCCTGCTGAAGAATACGCATTGCAGCCATATTCTAAATCTGCCCAACAATATTCTTGCCATTGAATATATGAAGGCTCTGTGCAAAACGGGCAGCCCGATCAAGCCGATTGCAATCAGGCGCACCGGTGCCGGTTACCACAGTATGGAGACAACTGCCGGCTTTCAATCCGCCACTGCCATCAGACATCAGCTGTCTGATGGCACTTTGAACCCATTCGAATGCATTGCCAGACTGGATATTCCGGATACATCCAAAGTATTATTGCAGTCTTACCTTACCCACCGACCGATTCTGACTTCAAACGACTTTTCGGACGTTCTGGCCGCACAACTCCTTGACGTCCATACCGACTTGACAGAATACGTCGATATCAGCAGTGATCTGGCCAACCGGATTGACAGTTTCAGATATCAGTTTTTATCAACAGAACAGTTTATAACACTTCTTTCTGCCAGGAATCTGACTTCCACCCGGATTGCCCGGTGTCTCTTCCATATCATTCTGGACCACAGGCGCAATTATCTGGATACATGGAGAAATCATCAATATGCCGGTTTTCTGCGTATTCTCGGCTTCAAGAAACAGTCCGGAGCGATCTGGAAATTCTTTCAGCCATCGGTCAGAGCGCAGCTGATCACCCAGACATCCCAGGCCTATGACCATCTGACAGGGATCGGTTTGGACATCTACAACGCGGACCTTCACGCATCACGACTCTATCGCCAGATTCTGAAATGCCGCTCACAGTCATTTCTTCCTGATATCACCTCAGAACCTGTCATCATCCTGCCATAACCTTATTCCCTCCTGCATATATATAGCCAGGAGGGGATTCTATGAAAAAACATCTGACATCTATTCTGCTATTACTTCTTCCTGCTGTTCTGATCATATACGCACCGCAGGCTGTCCGCGGTGCCTCAGCAGGTCTTGTACTGTGGTTTAATCAGGTATTGCCCGTTCTTTTTCCCTTTGCACTGATTCTGCAGCTGATCATGTCTGTCAATGCACTGTCCGGCATCAGCTGTCTGACAGCGCCCATTATGCAAAAATGCCTGCACTTATCACCGGCATGCAGTTTCTGCCTTCTTGCAGGATTTTTATGCGGTTTTCCAATGGGAACAGCCGTATCTGTCCAGGCACTTGAAAACGGGCTGATCTCCCGCAAGGAAGCGCAGCTGCTGTCCGGGGTCTGCAATCATGCCAGCCCCATGTTTTTTGGCGGCTATATTCTTGATCAGATATTGACGGATCATCCGCTGCATTCCTGTCTGATCCTGATCTTTTATGCGAGCCCGTTTCTCTGGTTTCTGCTGCGCTGCTTTTTTCTGCATCACCCTCCTGCCTCAGTACCGGACCGGGCCGTTGCAAAAAACACTCGTCCTTCTGCGCCTTTGCCCTTCAGAACCATTCTTTTGAATGCTTCTGAACTGATGCTGAAAATCGGCGTCTGCATGATGATATTCTCTATTTTGCAGGCAATCATCGGAAGTCTTCCTTTTGTTCCTGCATCCCTCAGCGCTGTTCTCGCTCTTTTTCTTGAGATCACCAGTGGTTCTGCCGCTGTCCGTCTTCTTCCGCTTCAGCTTTGCCTGAAAACGAGCCTGATCATGGGTGGCACAGCCTTCGGCGGATTATGCATCGCTTTCCAGTCTTTTGCACTTCTTCGCACACAAAAGCTGTCCTGCGTTCAATATCTGGCAGACAAAAGCGCTGTCGGCATGATCACCGCAGCGCTTGTATGGATTCTGTATCAGATTGTCTGATGATACGGATTAGTCGATGTCATCGTAATCGTCATCATCATATTCATCATCGTCGATTTCTTCTTCATCCTCTTCTTCGATGACTTCTTCCTTCGTTTCTTCAGGCACAGGCTGTTTCTGATCCTCAGTCTTGTCATCCTCTTCCTCAGCAGCCTCATCATGACCTGTCATATCAGCGACTGTATCTTCCTCATCATCAATTGCAGGAAGTTCTTCAGCAGCTGCAGGCTGTTTATCGTTCAGCTGTGAAACAAGCGCTTCATTATTGCTGACAAGAATATTCAGGTTCTCTGAAAGTCCGTTGATCAGTCCCTCTGAATTCGTCTTCGCAATATCCAGTGAACGCTGTACAACATCCTGGATATTGACGATCAGGCTCTGTGTATAAGACAGCGCACTCATACGCATTTCTTCTGCATTCTGGTTCGCAGCAGCAACAATCTCTTCTGCCTGTGCATTTGCCGCATTGATGGTCTGTTCAGCCTTCTCATAGGCCTTCAGCATAATTTCATGCTCTTCTACAAGTGCATTGGCATAATTGGTTGTCTCTTCAATCATCTGTTCTGCCTGAGCCTGAGCATCGCTGATAATCTTATCCTTCTGTGCAATAATCTTCTGATAACGTTTAATCTCATCCGGTGTCTTCAGGCGCAGTTCTGTGAGTAATTCATACAGCTGCTCTTTCTGTACAATAATCTTTGATTGTGAAAAAGGTGCCGGCTTACATCCTTCTACATATTCTTCTATTTCATCAATCAATTGCTCAATTCTGCTCATGTTCATTCTCCTTCGAATCTAACTTTTCATCTAACTTCTGCTCAACGTACGGCGGAACAAAAAGGCTGACATCACCATGATATCTCGCCAGTTCACGCACTGCGCTGGAGCTCAGATAGGAATATTCAACATTAGTTACCAAAAACAAAGTATCCAGATGTGGGCGAACGGCTCTGTTGGCCTGTGCCCACTGCAATTCATATTCAAAATCAGTTACTGCTCTCAGCCCTCTGACAATAATCTTCGCATTACAGGCATCCGCAAAATCGATCAGCAGCCCTGCAAAGGATGTTACTTCGACATTCGGTATATCTTTCGTCACTTCCTTTAACATATTAACACGTTCTTCAACAGAAAACAACGGTGTTTTTGAGCTGTTGCTTAAAACGCCGATAATAAGTTTATCGACCATCTTTGCAGATCTCTTAATAATATCAATATGTCCATATGTGACCGGATCAAAACTGCCCGGATAAATTGCTGTTCTCATTTTATTTCTCCAATACCCTCTGTACGAACACATGCTGGTTCGTCTTATATTTTTTTACTTTTGCAGCGATATAACCATATGTTTCCAGCCAATCAAATTCAGTCTCAAGAGATGCTTCTATAATGATCATCGTCTCTTCATTAATAAAAGACGCATGCTGCATCTGTATCAACATCTCTTTCTCAAGCTGTTTATTGTAAGGCGGATCCATAAAAACGATGTCAAAATGTCGCTTCCCGTCATCCAGCTGTCGAATAGCTGTCTGACATTCAACAGGCATAATCTCCGCCTGAGACATCAGTTTCGTCTTCGTCAGATTCTCCTTAATACATGCCACAGCCTGCCGGTTATGTTCCACAAAAACCGCAGATGCCGCCCCCCGGCTCAACGCTTCAATACCGATGGCTCCGCTTCCACTGAACAGATCAAGGAAATGACATCCGTAAATATCCTGCGACAGCATATTAAACAAGGTCTCTTTGATTCTGTCGGTTGTCGGACGAGTATTCATTCCTTCCATACTCTTCAATTGTATACGCCTTGCCTTACCTGCAATCACTCGCATGTCATCACATCCTGTTCTTTCATTACGCCTTCATCCTGAATGCTGTCCATTAAGCCCAGCACCCTTATTGATGAAAATATTGCGCTAGTTATATTGTATATTTTTTGACCCATTTGTCAACCGGTTATCAAATATTTCATGTTTTTTTTAGCATTGCAACTCTTTATTTATAAGATAACCTGCTCTCTGTTTTCTGATAACTTTGCTGTGATTCTGCTTCCCAGAAACGCATACTTTTCGCTTTTCAATTCCGGATCTTCTGATAAGATGTGATCCGCTGCTTTACCAGCCTCCACCAGGCAGGCTGAATCCGCAAATACATCACCGATCTTAAAAATCATACTGCCGCTCTGCCGGATACCGAACATATCTCCGGGTCCGCGCAGCTTCAGATCCTCTGAGGCGATCTTAAATCCATCATTAGTACCAAGCATAATATTCAGCCGGTCTTTGACTTTTTTGTTCTCCTGGCCATAAATAAAAATACAGTATGACTGTGCATCCCCTCTTCCGACACGCCCACGCAGCTGATGCAGCTGCGCCAATCCAAACCGCTCGGCATTCTCGATCATCATCACCGTGGCATTCGGCACATCCACCCCTACTTCAATGACCGTTGTGGATACAAGAACCTGTATCTCACCTTCGGAAAAACGTTCCATAATACCATTCTTCTGCTCCGGTTTCATCTGACCGTGAAGATATTCCACTTTTATATCTGCCGGCAAAACTTTTTTCAATTTTTCAGTATATTCCTGGACATTTTCCGCCTCAATATTCTCGCTCTCTTCAACCATCGGACAGACCACGTAAACCTGATGTCCCTGTCTGATCTGCTGCTCAAGAAATCGATAGGCTGTCGGCCGGTAGGAAGTGCCTACCACACAGTTTTTGATTGGCAGTCTGTTCGCCGGCTTCTCATCCACCACTGAAATATCCAAATCGCTGTAAAGAATGATCGCCAATGTTCTCGGGATCGGCGTTGCGCTCATAACCAACACATGCGGTTCCCCACCATTGCTCTTCATCGCCAGCTGTTCCCGCTGTCTGACGCCAAAGCGGTGCTGTTCATCTGTCACGATCAATGCCAGCTTATCATATACAGCCTTTTCCTGAAAGAGTGCCTGAGTACCGATGATGACGTCTGCTTCATGATTTTCAATCCGGCTGTACGTCTTTCTTTTGGCAGCCGCCGTCATAGATCCGGTCAGCAGAACCGTTTCTATACCAAATGGTGCATACAATGCCTGCAGGTTCTCATAGTGCTGTCTGGCAAGCACTTCCGTCGGTGCCATCATACAGCTCTGAAATCCTGCCTTCGCTGCCGCAAACATCGCCAATGCTGCGATCATCGTCTTCCCTGAGCCCACATCTCCCTGAACAAGCCGGTTCATAACGACCGGGCTCTTCATATCTTCTTTGATTTCATGCCAGACCCTCAGCTGCGCCTTTGTCAGATGATACGGCAATGATGCGATCAACTGAGAAACTGCCGCCGATTCCTGAATCTGATAATGATTCTCTATCTGATGATTTTCTTTTTTCAACTGCTTCACCGACAATGCAAAAACAAGAAATTCATCAAAAACCAGTCTTTTTCTCGCCATCCGACATGCCTCTTCATTTTCTGGAAAATGAATCTGTCTCAAGGCATAATTGTATTCTGAAAGCTGATACTGTCTGCGAATATCCGCTGGCAGAGGATCCGGCAGCAGCAGACCGCTGTCCAGAATACTATGCATTGTCTTCATAAAGAAATTCTGGGTCAGTCCTTCCGTCAGGCCATACACCGGCTGAAGACTTTTTTGCAGCAGCGCATACTGATCTTCTGTATAAATATCCGGATGATCCAGCATTCTGCGGCTTCCTTTACTTGTAATCTTTCCATAGAGAATAACTGTACATCCCGGTTTCAGCTGCTGCCGTACATAAGGGCTGTGATACCAGACCACCTGCACAGAAGCATTGCCTGCATGCAGCATCACCGATACAATAGGTGTTCTGCCGCGTTTCAGCAATTTCGGAGTTTCAGAAAAAATCACCCGGTACCCGCTCTGTCTGCGATTGTCATATTCTGTATTCTCTATAGAAACCGGTGTGTCATAGGCATGATATTCTCTTGGGTAATGCTCTGCCATATCCCCCACTGTATAAATGCCGATGCGCGCCAGATGACTTTCTGTTTTTGCACCGATCCCTTTGATTGTTGAAATTCTGTCCCCGGGATTCATCTGTTCTCATCCTCTCCGTTCTCATTCATATGATGTTGGCGTCAAAAGGTATTTTAACCCCTTTGATACCAAATTGCTACGTGCTTTGCACTCTTGCAATCCTTCATATCCATATAGCACAAATGACTGCTGCAGTTCTCGCTGCAGCAGTCACTCAGGCTGTTTCATCGTGAATTATAATCTAATGAAGCATCGCTTTTATTCAACAGAAACAACGTAATAATAAATTGGCTGTCCACCCTGATTCAGTTCGACTTCGCAATCCGGATAAGCCTCCTCAAGCTTCTCTGTCAGTTCTTCTGCCTCTTCCTCAGACACATCTTCACCATAATAAATACTGATAATCTCACTGTCTTCATCGACCAGCGCTGCAATTGTTGCCATCGTTGTCTCTGCAATATCTTCACCTACTGCCAGAAGGCCATCATCACCAAGGCCCATAATGTTGCCTTCTTTGATAGTCTTGTCATCAATAACCGTATCTCTGACTGCATAAGTAATCTGACCGCTCTTGACACGCTGCATCTCTTCATTCATTGCTGCTTCATTTTCTTCGGCTGAACTGCCGTTGATGTAATTAATCACAGCTGTAATACCCTGAGGAACTGTTTTTGAAGGGATCACAACGACTGTCTTGCCTTCAACCAGATCTTTTGCCTGCTGTGCTGCAAGAATAATGTTTTTATTATTAGGGAACACAAAAACAGTCTTCGCATTCACACGCTCAACAGCATCCAGAATATCCGCTGTACTCGGATTCATGGTCTGTCCGCCTTCGATAATCTCATCCACACCAAGCTCCTGGAAAATTTTCTTCATACCATCACCCATGGAAACGGCTACAAACCCCGCCTCCTTGGCCGGTTCTTCCTTCTTCTCTGCCTTCACCTGCATATCCGCCTGAGCTTGGGCAGATGCCAGCTTCTGTGCATCCTTGAACAGGCGTTCATGATGTTCTTCACGCATGTTATCAATCTTCATGCTTGTCAGGGAGCCATAGCTTAAGCCCTTCTGAATGGCAAGTCCCGGGTCATTGGTATGTACGTGTACCTTCACAATATCACTGTCCGCTACACATACAATGGAGTCACCAATGGATGCCAAAAATGCCTTAAATTCGTCTTCGTCCTTCTCATCGAAAGGCTTCTCAAGCATCACGATAAATTCCGTGCAATAACCAAAACGGATATTGGCTGTTTCAATCTCATCCAGTCCCATCTTGCCCGCATTGCCTGCTGGTGCAGAAGGTTTTACCTCTGCTACAAAATCATCCGCTGTCTCAGCACCTGTCAGGCAGTCATATGCGCCCTTCAGTACAGTCATCAGACCCTGACCACCGGAATCCACAACACCTGCCTGCTTCAATACCGGCAGCATCTCCGGTGTCAGACTCAGCATGTAATCACCATACTCTATGATCTGACGAAAACCTTCTTCCAAATCATCTGTTGCATCAAAAATATCCGCTGCTTTCTCTGCCATGCCTCTTGCAACTGTAAGAATTGTACCTTCCTTCGGCTTCATAACAGCCTTATAAGCAGTCTCGCTTGCCTTCTTAAATGCTTCTGCTGCGATCACACTATCGATAACTTTCTCGTCTTTGATCGGGCGTGTAAAACCACGGAATAACTGGGACAGAATAACACCGGAATTGCCTCTGGCGCCTCTTAACGCTCCCTGGGAAATTGCCTTGGACAGGCTCTCCATATCAGGATCTGTCAGCGCACTTACTTCACGGGCAGCTGACATGATCGTCATCGTCATATTCGTACCTGTATCTCCATCGGGAACAGGGAAAACATTCAGTTCATTAATCCATTCTTTCTTTGATTCTATGCGTTTCGCACCTGCAAGGAACATGTTCTTCAACATATTCGCGTCAATCGTCTTTACTCCCACAACAGGGTCCTCCTTAATTGTTATACTAGTCAATCACTCGTACGCCTTCAACATAAATGTTGATCTTCTCAACCTTCATGCCTGTGAACGCTTCCACTTTGTATTTTACATTATTCATTAAATTATCTGCAATCGTTGCGATATTTATGCCGTATACTGTAATAATATGGAAATCGATTGTAATCTGATTATCTTCATTGACCGTAACACCGACACCCTTTGTCATGCTCTCACGTTTGAGAAGCTTAACCAGTCCGTCCTTCACACTGATCATTGCCATACCGACAACACCAAAGCACTCAACAGCTGCCATACCTGCATACTTTGCAATAACATCTGTATCAACGGAAACCTGACCTATATCTGTAATAATACGTCCCTTCATATGGTACCTCCAATATTATTTCTATGTTCTACTCACCTATTATAACCGCTTTTTCCCGAAAAGAAAATAATTTTTTTATATTTTATAAAATCTGTACTTGCAATTATCGGTCGAATCTGTTATTATTGATTTGTTGTAAGCCTGTAAGGCGTTTTTGTGCGTCTCATTTAAGGTTTAATTTGGCACGAGGAGGTGTTTTACAATGGCAAAATGTGCAATCTGTGAAAAAGGAGCTCACTTTGGTATTCAGGTGTCTCATTCACATAGAAGATCAAATAAAATGTGGAAATCCAACATTAAGAAAGTGAAAGTGAACGTGAACGGTACACCATCTAAGATGTACGTTTGTACTTCCTGCTTACGTTCAGGATTAGTTGAAAGAGCTTAATATGCAAACTTAAAGCCCTGTTTCTTACGAAACAGGGCTTTTTTTCATCTTTATAGTCAAATAACCTAAAAATGACCAATACAAACACGCATCCGTTTGAAATGGTCATTTTTAGATTCTGCAGCAAATATGACGTTTCGCAGCTCCGATTCACTATTTCAGTTGAAAAACAAACTCTTCCAGCGCCAGATGAATATGCATGCCATCTTCAAGTGTTTCCGGCTGCTCCGCCTCAATCTGCCGTCCATTCAGATAAATATGATTAGTCGAATTGCAGTCCACGATAAAATAAACATCTGTATCCTCTTTGTACTTGATCACTGCATGCAGACGGCTGATGGCCCGATTGCCCCTGATCACGTAATCACAGCAGGTATCCAGCTTGCCGATAATAAATGTCTGTTTATTCAGACTGATGATCTCGCCTGTCTTCTTTCTAATCAGATACGGCATCTTCTCATCCGATGTTTCTGCCTGTGCCTGTTCTTCTTCAAGTTCTGCCCGGATACTTTCTCTTAATTCTGTTTCCAACTCCCTGCGTGTTTCTTCACGGATCTGCTCCCGCAGTTCTTTCTCCAGTTCACGGCGCATATCTTCCCGAAGCTGGTTGCGCATGTACTCTGCATCTGCCGCAATATTGGCACTTTCTGTTTTAATCTGATCCGCTTCCTCCTCAATTGTCTCCAGAATAACGGTCTCCTCCGGCACTGCCGGTTCATCAGAAACAGTTTCTCCAGGTTCTTTCGGTTCAGCATCATATGCACGCAGAAGATCAGCCAGCTCTTTCAGTGTTTCCAATGCATGTATTTCCTGCTGAAGACAGGATTTCAACTGCTTTGCACACGCTCCTTCACCATATGTAAACTGTTCAAACATCTGTCTGACGCAATCCGTCAATGTATATTCTTCATCTACAACTGCCTGACACGGCACAACCAAAATCACTAATTTGCCATTGCCCGGATTGACATAAATGTATTCCTTATCCAGCAGTACATATTCAATATCAATAAACGAATCCTCCAGATAAGCAAGAAGATGATAAAGATTCTCCATTGCAGAGGCCATCACCTCCGGCGTCAATTCGTCCGATGAGAATTCTGACCATTTCCTGTATCCGGTCACATCATAATTCACGGTAGATTTTGCTTTATTCATATGGCTTTCCGCAAAGCCCTCAATATCAGCCTCATTCAGCAGCTGCAGGATCACATCATCAATATCCTGCACTTTTTTATATTTATATGTTAAAAAAGTCCTTTCATTTTCAATCTGTAATTGCATTAACTGACTCATTTTTCTTGTCGCCTTCCGTTTTTATTTTGAACAGAACAGATTATAAGCCAAAATAAGACAAAATATAATCAGGCAGATGCCTAATACACAGGAATTGACAAACATCATAATGGTCATGCCTGCAGCTATCCAGAACAGGACAAAACCACACATCTTTTTCATGGCACTCCCCATTACAGAATACTCCTGTTTTATTCTATGCTTTTTAACCGATTCTGTTCTTCTGTCAAACAAGATAAAGCACGCTCTGTCTGCCTTACTCGTTACTCTTCTTCTGAAATGTGTTCAACCGCTGATTCCACAGCTGCATCATCTTCTGACTTGTTCATAAAACGATGAATCACATCCGGTGCCATGTCAATAATCTTGCTGACAGGATCATTGTTGTTGACCGGTACCATACGAACAGAACCGTCTTTGATGACAAGCACCGCACTTGGCGTCATCTTACCGCCCATACCGCCGCCTGCACTGTTTTTATGTTCCTGGCTCCATGCACCTGCACCAACGCCAAATGAAACATCCACCAGAGGCAGAATCAATGTATCGTTGACATGAATGGCCTCACCAACAACAGTTTTTGTTGTCAAAAAATTGTCCATTCCTTTAAAGAGAGATTCAACTGTTTCATTAAATGTGTGATCTGACATATCCAATTCCTCCATCCTCTTATTCGCCCTTTAACAGGACTTTAAATTGCTTCACCATTGAAAAAAATTGTTTGTTTAAAAAGCTTTTAACCGCAAATATAACTAAACTGACCGGCCGGATCCGACCATGACATTTTACTTCACCTTCCAGTATTTCTTCATTAAACTCCGGGCACAGCTCCATCTTCTCGCCGCAGATCGGATAAAGAATACTTAAACTGCCAAGAACCTGGCCGGTTGTCGCCGGATCTTCAAAGCCAAAATGCAGATACAATCTGTCTGCCCTCGGTAATATTCTAAGTAGTAGTTTCTTCAGCCGATGCCAGAAAGCAGTAAACCATTGATGGTTATGTGTCTCATTATAAAATGCAAGAAACGCTTCTTTCTTCTCACGGAGTTTTGTAAAGAAATTCTCAAGCTTTTCAAGTCCATCCATGACTTTTGACGGAATGCCTAAAATGCTGCAGATCAGAGAGAAAACGCCCCGGATCAACGACAGGATCTTATTGGCTGCGTTCTTAGCCAGACGAAGGATTTTCTCCACCGCAGATTCCTTCGGTCTTTCAATCAGCTTCTCTTCATGCTTCGCTGCTGATTCATTTCCCGGGTTCTCCGAAGATATCCTCTCCGGATGCACCGCTTTCGGCATTTCATTCTTCATTTCAGCCGCCTGTTCAGTTTTTATTGGCTGTACCTTTGCCTCCGACTGTTCAGGCTTTGCTGCCTGAATTACCTTTTCCGACTGCTTAGATTCCGGCTTTGATTTAGTTTTTCTTGTTTTTTTCTGTTTTATACGTTTTTCCTTTGGTTTCTGATTGTCATACAGCTTCAGCCACGCAATCCTGAAACTCAGATGAAGACGCTTTCCTTCTTCAGCACCTGTATCCAGCTTAAAGACCATCTCAATCAGACGAAAGAGCCACGTAACCTTTCCTTCCGCCTGTATTGTCTGATACTTCGAAGCACCGATTCGATATCGAATCGGTGTCAAAAGGATGATGGCCAATATCAGCAGAATCAGACCAAGAATGACAAGCAGTACAATGCCGATCAGTTTCAGAAGGAAAAGCAGTATATGTAATAACAGCACTTCTACACCCCTTTTTCATACTGAGATTCTTTATTCACTTTATTATCCAATCGACCGCTTCAGTTGTTTCTTCCAGTCGAACTCGATCAGATATTCTCTCCGGAATCTCTTAAATATGCCCTGATATCTGTGCTTCCTGTCTTCTTCAGAACATCAAGCACAATCTCTCCCGCCAGCAGACAGGCCTCCCTGTAACTGCCGGCAAGTCCGATAACCAGCTGATCCTTCGGATACTGCTTCGATACACGAAGCAGGTCGCTGCCGCATATATCTATCAGATCATCCTTACAGGCAGCCGGCATCAGACAATAGGTGCCTGTCAGCCGTTTTGTATGCTGGATTGCATACTGATAATACATTTTCTTTCCCTGAATGGATTTTCCCAAATACATTTTGTTATACCAGCGCATCATTAACTCCTGCTAATCATTGATAGTCTTTCCACTTTTATCATAATTAAACACAACCGCTTATCTTTTATAGCTGAAGGGCATCCCCCTCTACTGAACATGGGTATGGGTAAAAAGGTGGTCCTGACAATATTCATAGTTGCCGTTGCACTTGGAACAGAAGCGGAATTCCAGCTCCGGATTCGTCTCCTCCGTTCTTCCGCATACCGCGCAGCGATGTCTGCTCGGCATCTTCTTCACCGCCTTCTTGTAAGCCGCCCGTCTATGCATCTGGGCCGGTGAAACTCTCTTTCTCATAAAACCAAAGAAAAAGATTACAAAATTGAGAAGTGCCATGGCAATAGAAATCTTCGTCCCGATGTTGCCGACGACCATCTCATACACAAACAATGCAATGTCCAGATAAGCCAACCACTTGATCTTGATCGGGATCAAAAACATCAAAAGCATCTCCATATCTGGAAAAACAAACGCAAAGGCCAGGAACAGAGACATATTAATATAATAGGTATCCATGAGATAAACCTGTCCAGTCATGAAATAGGCGGCAAAAGAACCGATAATGGTAAATAAAACACCTGCAAAATAATACAGGTTAAATCTAAACGCCCCCCAAACGCGCTCCAGTGTCTGTCCAAGCATATAATAAAGATACAAAGTAAAAATAAAAAAGATCACATTCGAATTCGGTGACTGGATCAGAAATGTCACAAGTCGCCATACTTCACCGTGCAGGATCCGATAGGGATTCAAGCTCAGATAATAATAGTAAACCTGTGGTGATGCAATGTTGATAAATAAACCGATAATGTATAAAACGCAGATGTATTTCATCAGACCGGAAATCGCATAGCGGCCGAATTTTCTCTCCATTTTATTTAAAAATTTCTCCAATAGATTCTCTCCTTTACGTTTATTCTTATAAGCTATGCTGTAATTATAGATTTTCCATGAATTTTTGTCAATCAATACGGTGTAAAATATACAACTGCACAGCAGCGGATGGACAATATGCATCCGCTGCTGCCACTACTACTGTGCTTCCTGTCTCCGACGAAGAATCCGATTCGAAGGAATATTCAATACTGTTCCTTCGGCATAGGCCGGAGAAATGTCCTCATTGAGCTTCTGAAGTTCTTCATAAGTCAATCTGAAGGTCTGAAGGATTGCATCCAGTGTCTCTCCTGCCCGGACAATATACGGCAATGTCTCAGCATTGTCATGATCTGCATCCGGCATCTCCCAACTGCTCACCGGGACACAGATTTTGTCGCCCACCTGAAGATTATAGATACGCACCCCCGGATTCATCCAAATCAGATCCGCAACTTTCACATCATAAACACGACTTATTTTGTATAGGGTATCTCCCTTTTTAACCACATGAACAACGCCTCTGCAGGGGCGTCCATTAACATTCTCACCGCTGACATAATAATTCATGGTCATTAATCCCTGCCTTTTTATTATAATCTATGCGGCTCATTTTTAAAATGTGCAAAGAGAATTTTCTTCTTTTTTATAGAAATGTTTACCTTTTTTTAATGGTTTTCAAAAAAGTTGACGGTTGTTTTTTACAACATCATGTCGTATAATAAGATGGACTTGCTATCACGCAATTCATAGTTTCCTATTTTATATAGACTATTTTGTCTATTCATATATTTACATAAGGAGGGTAGTGATTCCCCTTTCGGAATCAGCTTTTATTTATGGATGCAACTTTATTTTTAGGTATTGATGTCGGCTCCACTACCGTCAAGGTAGCCATTTTGGATTCAGACAACAACGTCCTTTTTTCCGATTACGAAAGACATTTTGCCAATATCAGAGAGACACTGCTCGATCTGATGACAAAAGCCCGTGCGGAACTTGGAGACCGCGATCTTCATCCGATGATCACCGGTTCCGGCGGTATGTCCATCTCCAAATATATTCATGTTCCTTTTGTTCAGGAAGTTATCTCCGTTTCCAGTGCCCTTGGCTATTTTGCACCGAAGACAGATGTTGCCATTGAGCTTGGCGGTGAAGATGCAAAGATCATTTATTTTGAAAACGGCAATGTGGAACAGCGTATGAACGGTATCTGTGCCGGCGGTACAGGTTCTTTTATCGACCAGATGGCCAGTCTTCTTGAGACAGATGCCCCTGGATTAAATGAATATGCGAAGAATTACAAAGCGATTTATCAGATTGCCGCCAGGTGCGGCGTTTTTGCCAAGACAGATATCCAGCCTCTGATCAATGACGGTGCTTCCAAGGAAGACTTATCTGCTTCCATTTTCCAGGCCGTTGTCAATCAGACCATCAGCGGTCTGGCCTGCGGTAAACCGATCCGCGGTCATGTGGCATTTCTTGGCGGTCCGCTCCACTTCCTTTCAGAGCTGAAGGCAGCTTTTATCCGCACGCTTCACCTGACAGACGAAGAAGTCATTGCACCGGCCAATTCCCATTTGTTTGCAGCTATGGGTGCCGCTATGAACTACAAGGCTGATGTGACCACTTCCATTGACGAGCTGATTCGTCTGCTCTCTTCCGATATCAAGATTCAGGCAGAGACCGCCCGTATGGATCCGCTCTTTAAGAATCAGGAAGAATACGATGCCTTTAAGAAATGGCATTCCGTACATACTGTAACAGAAGGCAATCTTGCTGATTACCACGGCAAATGTTTCCTTGGCATCGATGCCGGTTCCACAACAACAAAGGTTGCTGTTGTCGGCGAAGACGGCACCCTGCTCTATTCCTTCTACAGCAACAACAATGGCAGCCCATTAAAGACAGCAATCCGTTCCATCCAGGAGATTAAGAATATTCTCCCTGCAGATGCCGAAATCGTTCGTTCATGCTCAACAGGTTACGGCGAAGCACTGATGAAGTCTGCATTTATGCTGGATGAAGGCGAAGTTGAGACAGTGGCTCATTACTATGCTGCCGCTTTCTTTGAACCGGACGTGGATTGTATCCTCGACATCGGCGGACAGGATATGAAGTGTATCAAGATTCGCAATAAAACCGTTGATAATGTGCTTCTGAACGAAGCATGTTCCTCAGGATGCGGCTCTTTCATCGAAACATTCGCCCATTCTCTGAATTATTCTGTGGAAGACTTTGCAAAGATTGCCATTTTTGCCAAACATCCGATTGACCTTGGTTCCAGATGTACTGTTTTCATGAATTCCAATGTCAAACAGGCTCAGAAGGAAGGGGCCGAAGTCGGCGATATCTCCGCCGGACTGGCTTATTCCGTTATCAAGAATGCGCTGCTGAAGGTTATCAAACTTACAGACCCGAAGGATCTGGGTAAGAAAGTCGTTGTACAGGGCGGTACCTTCTACAATGATGCCGTACTGAGAAGCTTTGAACTGATTTCCGGCTGCAAGGCTGTTCGTCCGAACATCGCCGGCATCATGGGTGCTTTTGGTGCTGCCCTGATCGCCCGTGACCGTTATGCAGGCGAAACAACAACGATGCTCTCCCTTGATGACATCATCAACCTGAAATACACAACGAGTATGACTCGCTGCGGCGGATGTACCAATCATTGCCGTCTGACAGTGAACAAATTCACCGGCAACAGACGTTATATCTCCGGCAACAGATGTGAAGTCGGCCTCGGTCGTGCTAAGACAAACAGCGACGTGCCGAACCTTTTTGAATACAAATACAATCGTATTTTTAACTACAAACCATTAGACAAGGCCACTGCCCCACGAGGCATCGTCGGTATTCCGAGAGTTCTGAATATGTATGAGAACTATCCGTTCTGGCATACTTTCTTTACTGAGCTCGGATTTTCTGTTGTGCTTTCACCGGAATCTACCCATGAAATCTACAATCTTGGTATTGAATCCATTCCGAGTGAATCCGCCTGCTATCCGGCCAAGCTTGTTCATGGTCATATTATGTGGCTACTGCAGCATGATGTGAAATTCATCTTCTATCCATGTATTCCTTATGAGCGCAAGGAAACAGAAGGTGCCACCAACAACTACAACTGCCCGATTGTTACTTCTTATGCTGAGAATATCAAGAATAACGTTGAAGAACTGGCTAATCCTTCCATTCTGTTTATGAATCCTTTCATGACTTTTGAAAGTGAACGTCATCTGGAAGAACGTCTTGTTGAAGAGTTTGCTGTACGCTTCAGTATTGACCCTCGTGAGATCAAAGAAGCCGTCCAGAAGTCCTGGAAAGAGCTTGAACTTGTCCACACTTCTGTTCAGCGCCACGGTGAGATGACCCTGGCTTACATGAAGCAGCACCATATGAAAGGTATTGTCCTTGCCGGACGTCCTTACCATATTGATAAAGAGATCAACCATGGTATTCCTGAGCTGATCACTTCTTATGGCTTTGCAGTGCTGACAGAGGATTCCATCTCCCATCTGGCCAAACCGGACCGTCCGCTCATCGTTTCCGATCAGTGGATGTATCATTCCAGACTCTATTGTGCCGCTGAATATGTCAAAGAACACGAAGATCTGGAACTGATTCAGCTGAACTCCTTCGGCTGCGGTCTGGATGCAGTTACAACAGATCAGGTGAAGGATATCTTAAACGGTTCCGGACGCCTGTATACATGTCTGAAGATTGATGAAGTCAGCAACCTCGGTGCTGCCCGTATCCGTATCCGTTCTCTGATTGCAGCTATCCGTCTGCGTGAGCAGCATGGTATCCACGGTCATATTGAAAGCAGTGCCCATCATCGTCAGCTGTTCACAAAAGAAATGCGTGCAGACAACTACACCATTCTTGTTCCGAATATGTCACCGATTCATTTCGATCTGCTGATCCCGGCTCTTCGCCATGAAGGTCTGAACTGCGAACTGCTACCTGACTGCGATAAAGAAGCCATCAATACCGGTTTGAAATACGTCAACAATGATGCCTGCTACCCATCTATCTGCGTTGTCGGCCAGATTATGAAGGCACTGCTCTCCGGCAAATATGACTTAAATCATGTAGCTATCGCCATGACCCAGACCGGCGGCGGCTGCCGTGCAACCAACTATGTTGGATTTATCCGCCGTGCCCTTGGCAATGCCGGTATGTCACAGATTCCGGTTGTCTCTATCAGTGCGCAGGGTATCGAGAAGAATCCTGGATTCAAATACACACTGCCAATGTTAAAGAATGCCCTCCAGGCGATTGTCTACGGTGATCTTTTCATGCGCGTACTTTATGCGACACGTCCTTATGAAAAGGTTCCAGGTTCTGCCAATGCGCTCCATGAGAAATGGAAGAATATCTGTCTGGATTCCATGATCGGCAAAGGCAAAAACAGTTTCAAACAGAACGTCAAAGGTATTATCCATGACTTTGATAATCTACCGCTGGATGAAACCATCAAGAAGCCAAGAGTCGGTATTGTAGGCGAGATCCTTGTTAAGTTCTCACCGTCTGCCAACAACTATCTTGTGGATCTTCTCGAATCCGAGGGTGCTGAAGCTGTCATGCCTGATCTTCTGGACTTCCTTCTCTACTCATTCTACAACTCGAATTTTAAGTATGAGAAGCTTGGCAAATCCAAGAAGGGACAGATTCTCGGCAATGCCGGTATCGCTTTCCTTGAAGCCATCCGCAAGACCGCCAGCGATGAATTAAAAGCCAGCAAACGCTTTGACCCGCCTGCCAACATTCGTGATCTGGCGAAATACGCAGAACCAATTGTTTCCATCGGCAATCAGACCGGTGAAGGATGGTTCCTGACAGGTGAAATGATGGAACTGATCCACAACGGTGCACCGAACATCGTTTGTACACAGCCATTCGGCTGCCTGCCAAACCATATCGTTGGCAAAGGTGTTATCAAGGAACTGCGCCATCAGCATCCTGAAGCCAATATCGTAGCCATTGATTATGACCCGGGTGCCAGTGAAGTCAACCAGGTCAACCGAATCAAACTGATGCTGGCAACAGCCAACAAAAACTTACATAAAAAACTTGACGCATAAAAGATAAAATACAACACGTCCAGTCATTACAGATTGTATAACTATCTGCAAACAGGCTCATCGCCAAACGTTTTCAGAAAGTTATACATCTCGTAATTATTTTGACGTGTTGTATTTTTTCTATATTCATAATAGTTCACTCCTATCACGATATTTTTATGGCAATTTTATTCCACTCTGAGTATCAATTTGAAGGCTTGGGATTTTTCCATTTACAGCAATATATTTGTTTGATCAAGTTTTCTTCCAATGTAACGGATTTCATGATAGAATATTTACGCAATTTTGATTTTATTTTCCTTTAGGAGGTTTTGATATGAAGAAGCAATGGTGGCACGACAAGGTGGCTTATCAGATTTATCCGAAGAGCTTTATGGACAGCAACGGTGATGGCATTGGCGATCTGCGTGGCATTATTTCGAAACTGGATTATCTGAAAGAACTTGGTATAGATATTCTGTGGCTTTCCCCTATCTACCGCTCTCCCCTTGTTGATCAGGGATATGATATTTCTGATTATTATGCCATTGGTGAGCAGTTCGGTACTATGGAGGAATTTGATGAACTGATCGCAGAAACGAAGAAAAGAAATATGTATGTGCTGATGGATCTGGTTGTCAATCACTGTTCCAGTGAACACGAATGGTTTAAAAAAGCCATGACTGACCCAGAGGGTGAATACGGCGATTATTTTTATATCCGTGAGAGCAAAGACGGACAGCCCATCAACAATGCCCGCTCTTATTTCGGCGGCAATATCTGGGAACCGATTCCGGGCACTAACAAATATTACCTTCATATGTTTGCCAAAGAACAGCCTGACCTCAACTGGGAGAATCCAAAGGTTCGACAGGAGATTTACAAAATGGTTAACTGGTGGCTGGACAAAGGACTGGCCGGCTTTCGAATTGATGCTATTATCAATATCAAAAAGAATCTTGATTTTCCAATGCTTGAGCCGGACGGCCTGGACGGTCTTGCTTTCTGTACCAAAACCCTTGGTACAAAAGACGGGGTCTCTGAAATGCTCAGCGAATTAAAACGTGAAACCTTTGATAAGCATGGTGCTTTTACTGTGGGTGAAGTTTTTAATATTACTGATGATGATCTGTCTGATTTTATCGGAGAAAATGGTTATTTTTCAACTATTTTCGACTTCAGTACGGAACTTCTCTCCGCCGGTGAACACGGTTGGTATGATGCCCCTGACGTTGCTTTCCCTGCATGGAAAAAAGCTATTTTTCATGCCCAGGATCAAGCTTATGGCTGTGGTTTCGAATCCAATATTATCGAGAATCATGACGAGCCCCGGGGTGTTTCTCGATATCTTCCGGTTTATGCCCGTAATTCCTGCGGCACCAAAATGCTCGGCACTATGAGTCTGCTGCTTCGCGGTCTGCCATTTATTTTCCAGGGGCAGGAAATCGGCATGACCAACACAAATTGGCAAAGTGTTGATGAATTTGACGATCTCAATACCGTTGATCAATATCATCTGGCTCTGAAAGCCGGTTTATCAGAAAAAGATGCCTTAGATAAAATCGGCAGACTCAGCCGTGATAACGCCAGAACCCCAATGCAGTGGAACACTTCTTCCAATGCAGGGTTTACAACAGGAATACCATGGCTCCGCTTAAATGACAACTACCCGGATGTCAATGTGGCAGCCCAGGAGAAAGACACCGACTCTGTTTTAAACTACTATAAAAAACTTATTGCACTGCGTAAATCCGATACATACAAAGATATTTTTACCTACGGAAAAACTATTCCTGTATTTCTGGAAAAAGAGATGCTGATGGCTTACTGCCGCGAAAAAGACGACAAACGTATTCTTGTTCTTGGAAACTTCGGTGAAAAGAAAGAAGCGCTTCATCTGTCAGCCGAACCAAAAAAGCTCCTTTTATCTAACATGAACCACACAGAAATTGGTCAGGATATTATACTTGCACCACAGGAAAGCGCTGTTGTTCTTTTATAGCTCATTGCCATACCGAAATCGACGACTTCTTACACATACTATTATACAGTTTCATAATTCGACAACTATTTTTATATAAAAGAAAAACAGCCTGTCTCTTGAATCAATTCACATTGACAACATTATACAATTCATCCAATAAACATTTAGCGAATGAATTGTATAACGTGAATTGCCAAAAACAACTGCTGTTTTTCTATAAAACAACTGTTCAAAGCCAACTTCCAAAATGCTACGCATTTTGTCAGTATGGCGTATCCGCCAAATACAATTTCATAAACTGCCTTAAAAATGCAAACATTTTATGTCAGTTATATGAAATTGTGCTTGGCTCTGAACAGTTATATATTTTCAATTTGCCAATCAATAGGTGCTACACCATGCTCCTCCAGAAACCTGTTTGTCTGACTGAATGGTTTGCTGCCGAAAAATCCTCTGTAAGCCGAAAGAGGGCTTGGATGCGGTGCTTCCAGTATCAAATGATGCGGATTGTTCAGCATGGCTTTCTTCTGCTGTGCCGGACGCCCCCAGAGAATAAACACGATCGGTCTGTCCTGCTGATTCAATATCTTAATAGCTGCATCTGTGAACTGTTCCCAGCCGATTCCTCTATGGGAATTCGCCTGATGAGCACGAACAGTCAAAACTGTATTCAAGAGCAGCACACCCTGTTTCGCCCATTTCTCAAGATAGCCGTTATTTGGAATATAGCATCCGAGATCATCCTGCAGTTCCTTGTAGATGTTTTCCAGAGACGGCGGGATCGCCACCTGAGGCTGAACAGAAAAACACAGTCCATGCGCCTGTCCATCCCCGTGATAAGGATCCTGCCCCAGAATAACCACCTTGACATCCTCTAAAGGTGTCACCTCAAAAGCATGAAAAATCATATCCGAGGGCGGGAAAATCTGATGTGTCGTGTATTCCTCTTTCACTTTCTTATATAATTGCGCATAATAAGGCTTGGCAAATTCCGGTTTCAACGGTTCCAGCCAGTCATTGGCGATTGCTCCCATGCAAAGTTCCCCCATTCATAAAATAATAGTAACTGTTTATAATCGGACACTGACTGAACGGGAGGCAAGATATTCTTTCAAATCCCGGATTTCAAGCTCTTTGTAATGAAACAGTGAAGCCGCCAGTGCAGCATCTGCCTTTCCCTCCGTCAACGCATCATAAAAATGCGCCATTGTACCTGCACCACCGGAAGCAATGACAGGAACTGAAACCGCTTCTGCTACAGCCCTTGTCAGTTCAATATCATATCCGGCCTTTGTGCCATCGCAGTCCATACTGGTGAGAAGGATTTCACCTGCACCGAGATCACAGACTCTCTTCGCCCATTCAACAGCATCAATACCTGTATCTATTCTACCGCCATGTTTATAAATTGTCCAGCCTTCGCCGTTGGCTCTTTTCTTGGCATCAATGGCCACTACCACACACTGGCTGCCGAACTTCTCCGCCGCCTCATGAATCAGCTCCGGACGGTCAATGGCCGCTGAATTAACAGAAACCTTATCTGCACCTTCCCGCAAAACCGCGCGGAAATCATCTACTGTACGGATACCGCCGCCGACAGTAAAAGGAATAAACACCTTTTCTGCCACTCTGCGCACAAGATCCACCACTGTATTTCTTCCATCACTGGAAGCTGTGATATCCAGAAAGACAACTTCATCCGCACCGGCCTGATCATAAGCTGCCGCAATCTCCACCGGATCACCGGCATCCTTCAGATTCACAAAATTCACACCTTTGACAACACGTCCGTTATTGACATCCAGACATGGAATAATTCTCTTTGTAAACATATCTTTCCTCCGTCCTACAGCCGTAAATCAGCAAAATTCTTCAAAATTCTAAGACCCAGTTCACTGCTCTTCTCCGGATGGAACTGACAGGCAAAAATATTATCATGTTCCACAGCAGCATGGATATCCGTACTGTACCAGGTTGTTGCCGCCACATCTTCAGGATTCCTTGCTTTCAGATAATAAGAATGTACAAAATACATATACGACTGACGGTCTATTCCTTCAAAAAGCCTGCTGTCTTCCTTAATATCAATAGAATTCCAGCCCATATGCGGAATCTTCAGCCCTTCTGCCGCCGGTATACGAAGGATTTCCCCCGGAAGCAGACCCAGGCCCTTTACCCCCGGCGTCTCTTCACTGCTGTCAAACAACAGCTGCAATCCGAGACAGATACCGAGAAACGGCTTTCCTGACTTCACAGCATCCTGAATGGTCTCCACAAGGTCATAGCTGTGAAGCCGCTCCATAGCATCACCGAAGGCACCTACGCCCGGAAGTACCACCCGGTCAGCCTCCAAAATCGCTTTCCGGTCTCTTGTAATGACTGCATCTTCATTTAAATACTGAAAAGCCTTCTCCACACTCTTCATATTGCCCGCATCATAGTCGATGATCGCTATCATAGGTTATCCTCCATTTATTTCAAAACTCGCTTCCAAAGGTATAGCAAACAAAATCCTTTTTCAGGCTGCTATACTTTCTTACGTTAGCACGTAACAGTTAATGTTTCTTCGATTTTACCACATCATCACCATCTGTGCCAGATATTTTATCAAATTATCTGCAATTTAGTTATATTTGTCTGTATTTCTTCAAATCCAAAGGAAATTTATGTTACATTTACATTTGCTTTTTAAGACGTTTTGTAATATGATAAATATGTATGTTTTTATTCATAAGGTAAAGTAAGGAGGCTATTTATATGAAAACGGCATTTTACGTAGAATCTTATGGCAGACAGGTTGAAGAAAAGGCTTTGATCGCCAAGATCAAAGAGATCTGGGTTGCAGAAGGCAACAAGATCAAAGACATCAAGGATTTAAATATTTATGCAAAACCTGAAGATGACGCCTGCTACTATACTATTAACGGCGACTTTTCAGGTCATATCAAATTGTATGAATAATGGCAGCATAACCCAACACGTTATTGCGAATCGATTTCTACATACAAACAGCAAAGAGGCTTCTGGATCAATTGATGCAAAAGCCTCTTTATCATTATCAGAATTCTATGATCTTTATAAAGATTCTGACATCCATCATTCCGCCAAAACTCCCTTATGCCTGTTCCTGGATCATCTCCGCCGCATCCTGGCAATCCAGTTCAAACCAGAAGGAAACGCCGTCCTCACAGTTGTAAACGCCGTATGGCTGTCCCAGTTGCTCCATGGATGCCTTGACAATGGAAAGGCCGACACCGCTGCCGCCGTACTCCCTTGTTCTCGCTTTATCCACCTTGTAGAATTTATCCCAGAGTTTTGACAGATCTTCCTCCGGTATCTGCTCACCGGTATTGTGAACCGTAATCTTAACCGTCTTTTCCTTCTTCTCAAGCTGAATATCAATGCGTTTCTCCCCATCTGCATGGTTGATGGCATTGGTCAGATAATTCGTAAATACCTCTTCTGACATATACGCATCACTCCATACGTAGATTGGCGCATCCTCATCAAAGGCAAGATTGATCTCTTTTTGCTTCAATAAAATATCTGACTTGGCGATCACTGCACGGATCATGGCAATGATATCAAAATGTTCCATAGTCACTGTATTGTAGCCAAACTCCAGCTGATTCAGATCCATGATCTTTTTCACCATCTGATTCATCTTGCGGGCTTCATCCACAATGACTTCACAGTAAAACTCTTTACTCTCCTCATCGTCATTGATGTTGTCCATCAGGCCCTCTGCATATCCCTGGATCAAAGCGATCGGCGTCTTCAGCTCATGGGATACATTGGACAGGAACTCTTTACGCATGGCATCGATCTGTTCCTTCTTCTCAAGATCCTTCTTCAGCTCCGTATTGGCCTCTTTCAATTCTGCCAGTGCCTGTTCCAGCGTCTCAGACAACATATTCATGCTATTTCCGAGAACACCGACTTCATCCTCTGTCTTCACTTCGTATTTGGCCGTGAAATCCAGTTCAGACATTCGCTTTGCAATATTCGTCAGCACAGTGATCGGGCCCAGAAAGCGATTGCTGACAAAATACATCACCACAAACCCGATAAGCGCGGCAACCAGGGAAATATATAGAAAAAACTGGTTCGACAGTGCTGCACTTTCTGTAATGCTTGAGAAAGAGGCACGGATCAAAATATGATCTCCATTCTTAAATGTACCGGCAAGATAGATATACGATGCACCCAGACGCTTGACATTGACTTTCTCAATCTCATAGCTATCCGTCTTAACCGAGGCTGCATCACCGGACTTGTCCGCATTGATATAATCGCTGTAAATATTACTGCTCTCAACCTTGCTGTTCTGATTCATACCCAGAGATGAATATAAAAGCAGTTTCGTATTGCTCTTGAGCATATAATCAAAAATCGGGCTGCTCATATCCCTGTAAATAATAACCGACAGATTTCTTGTCTGGCTCAGTTTGTCCAACTGCAGATAAAGTTCATCGGAAATACCGCTGTCTGGTATAGCATAGTTTTCCAAACTCTCATCTGTACTGCTGCTTTCCCCGGATTCTGTCGTCTTCCCCTGCAGCTCCGCCGCATACATATCGTCAATCTTCTCAAATGTAGAAATCAGCGTCTGATTCTTCTTGGCCAGATAAAACCTCTTCAGAAAAATATTACTGAGCAGCACAGACGAAACAGATATCAGCAATACTATTCCAATGAGGATCAACGATAATTTGACCTTTAATGATTTTTTTCGAAACATACTACCGCCTCTTACTGATCGACTTCGAATTTATAGCCCATACCCCAGATTGTCTTAATATACTCGCCCTTAGCTCCCAGCTTGCTTCTGAGCTTCTTCACATGGGTATCAATGGTTCTGGCATCACCAAAATAATCATAATTCCATACATTGTTCAGAATACGTTCTCTGGACAAGGCCACCCCCTGATTGGACATGAAATAAGCCAACAATTCAAATTCCTTATAGCTGAGTTCTACAGACTTGCCATCAATCAGTACTTCATGGGCAGCCTTATTTAGTTCAATACCGCCGGCTTCCATGGTATCATCTGCCGCCAGCACATTGCTTCTCCGAAGGATGGCCTCGACTCTCGCCACAAGGATCTTCGGACTGAAGGGTTTCGTAATATACTCATCCACGCCGAGATCAAAGCCCTGCAGCTCATCCTTCTCATCACTTTTGGCTGTCAGCATAATAATCGGAACCTTGGAGTACTGTCTGATCTCACGGCATACCTGCCAGCCATCCATCTTTGGCATCATCACATCCAGAATGATCAGTGCAATATCCTTCACTTCAAAGAACTTGTCTACCGCTTCCTCGCCGTCTCCGGCCTCAATAACAGTAAATCCTTTCTTCGTCAAAAAGTCCTTCACAAGCTTCCTCATTCTGCTCTCATCATCTACCACTAAAATCTTCAAACTTTCCATATATACTCTACCTCACATTCCGCTTGGGTATTCTTCTCCATTTTCATATTGTATTTATAGTATACCAGAGATTTATGATAAATGTGTGATTTTTTCACATGGAATTATCAGTGTCACATGAAAGCCTCCGTAGGTTCCGCGGGAGATTGTCATTGCTCCGCCATGTCCCTCTATGATCTGCCTAACGATCAAAAGTCCCAATCCGTGCTGTTGTCCATCCACATTCGTGTCACAGACCATGTAATGAGGCACATGGTTAAGCTTTTCAATCTGTTCATCAGAAACACCCTCTCCGTTATCATCCACGCAAATCATGCAGCTGCCGTCTTTTGCCTCAACAGACACATCGATTTGACACCCGTTCTCATTATGGACCATGCTGTTTTGCAGCAAATTGACAACGGCACGTTTCAGCAATTCCCTGTCCGCCTCTATTTCACATACCTGCAATGCAGCATCCGTTTTCCATTCAATAAGAAATCTGTCATCCACGGCCATATTCATAAAATCCACCACCACCTGACGGACGATGGCAACGGCATTCTCCCGCTTTTTCATTAACGGCTGCATATGATATTCCAGTTTTGAGGCAAGATTCAGATCATTGATGAGATTTTTTATCCGTGCGCTCTGCTTCACAATCGCAGCAGCTTTTTTACGTTCATCCTCTGAAAGATGATGTGAATTTTCCAGCTGTCCGGCATACCCCATCACCACAGACAACGGCGTCCGGATGTCATGGGAAACACCGGCAATCCAGTTGGCCCTTGCCCTTTCTTTTTTTCTCAGCTGCTCCTGCTGCTTCTGCAAAATATCCGAAGCACGATTAATATTCGTGCAGATTTCTGAAAGCACCCCTGTCTCCGGAATATGCACAGGCTCACCAGCTGATAAATTCTGAATACCTTTGATCATAGGTTGGACCGACTTCAAAAGCTTACCATTCACCAACATATAAATGGCAAGTATCAGTACCAGATTAATCAGAAGTATTTTCAAAAATATATACGGCAAATCACGAATCAGACTGTAATCCCAACTGGCTCTCATGTGCTTCCAAAAGCTGTCCTTTGAAAATCCCAATACCACAATCCCGTTTTCATTGTTCCCCACATAGGTGGGATACCCCTTGAGATAGCCAACACTTAAAGCTGCAATGTCAGATAAACTGTAATGATTCGGAATCATCTCGGGTACATTATGACTTTTCCATTCGGTCTGCAAGGTATCATTGCCGATAAAAATCGCCCATATATTTTTTTCTTCTAATTCAGAAGATACCTCTTCCGAAAGACAGTATGTGCCATCCGGCAAGACCTGCAATGCCTCCCCGGCTTTTTCTGCGATATCATACGGAGATGTTGTTTCCGTGGGCGCTTTTTCTGACACCAATACCGCATAGACAGCCACATTAATGATAACAAGCAGTACTGCACTCAAAAGCAGAATGCTCACAAAACGCCGTATCAGTTTCGCAGCACTTTTCATGTTATCTGCCCTCCACATTGAGTTTATAGCCCAATCCTTTAATGGTCACCAGAGAAACAGGCTGTGACGGATTTTGTTCTATTTTTTCTCTGATACGGCGTATATGTGCCATTAAAGAATTTTCATAGCCAAAAGGATTATCACCCCATACAGCCTCACACAAAGCATCAATTGTAACAATGCAGCCTGCATTGCGGTACAATGCCCACAGCAGCCTATGTTCCTTTGCAGTCAAAGGAATATGCATACCACTTTTAATCACTTCCGCCCGGGCAAAATCAATCTGACTGTTTTGCAACTGCACCAGAGGATTTTCATCTTTATAACATCTTCTCAAAATGGCCATGATACGAAATAGCAATTCTTTGGGCAAAAACGGTTTGACCATATAATCATCGGCTCCCAGACCGAAACCTCGAAACTTGTCCTCATCTTCTCCCCTGGCTGTCAAAAATAAAACCGGATAATCTCCTTTTTTCTTTAACTGTGTCATCAGATCAAACCCATTCCCATCAGGAAGCATCACATCCAGTATCGCCAGTTCAGGCGGATGACGCTCGGCCTTCGCCATAGCCTCACCGGCACTTTCGGCTGTTGTTATATGCTGAAAGCCATATTCATTCAAAATAGAAGAAACCATATTCAAAAGTTCCTGCTCATCATCAACAATCAGGATATGTTTACTCAAAAGGTAATTATCGCTCATACTAACCCCTCTCTTTACTTGTCATTTACTTTGTTTTGTCCGCGTCTAACCATATGCCCTGAAACACTGTACGCATTGCTGCGCATACAGCAGATGTAAAATGTCTTCCATTTGTTACATTCTATCATAGAATTCCGGGATCTTTTCTCTCCCCGGCAAAATGTAAGGTAAATGTAAGGCAGCAGGAATGCTGACGCAAGGTTGCTCCTGTATGCTGAAGAAAATGAAAGGAGTCATACATTATGAACAATATGATCACAACCAGCCATCTAACCAAAAAATACAAATCCTTTACAGCGGTCAGTGATGTTTCCCTACACATCCAAAAAGGAAGAATCTATGGTTTTCTCGGTCCCAACGGCGCCGGTAAATCCACCACCATGAAAATGCTGCTTGGGCTGACCGCCCCCACAAAGGGCAGTTTCACCATCAACGGCAAACATTTTCCCGATGACCGTCTTGAAATTTTAAAAGGAATCGGTTCATTGATCGAAGCGCCCTCCTTCTATGCCAATCTGACCGGCCGAGAAAATCTTGACATTATCCGCCGTATTCTGGATTTACCGAAACATGCGGTGGATGACGCATTGGCCCTTGTGGGACTGACAGAGTTTGAAAACCGCCTTGCAAAAAAATATTCCCTTGGCATGAAGCAGCGATTAGGCCTTGCAGAAGCACTTCTTGGCCGTCCGCCCATTCTGATTCTGGATGAACCCACCAACGGCCTTGACCCTTCCGGCATTCATGAAATCCGCAATCTGATAAAATCTCTGCCTGCACTTTATGACTGTACCGTTCTTATTTCCTCCCATATGTTGTCGGAAATTGAATTAATGGCAGATGATATCGGTATTCTCAACCACGGACGGCTGTTATTCGAAGGCGAATTGGACGAACTTCGACATTATGCCCTGCAGCGCGGCTTCTCGGCAGATTATCTTGAAGACATATTCCTGGCCATGATCGAGCAGGACAATCTAAGCAGAAAGCAGAGGGCAAAGCTATGAAAACACTGATCATCGAACTTAAAAAAGAAAAAAGAACCAGTATCATTTTGCTTATGCCCGCCCTGGGTCTTTTAGGCGGTGCATATGCTTTACTCAATTTCATTGTCCGAAAAGATACCCTGTTAAGTCTACCCCTGGCACCTATGACCATTTTGCTGACGCAGCTTTACGGTATGATCATGACGCTGAATCTGTTTGGCATCATCGTTGCCGCCTGTATGATCTACAACATAGAATTCAAAGGAAACGCCGTAAAAAAAATGTATGTGCTACCTATACATGTTCCCGCCATGTATCTGTGTAAATTTTTGATTCTGACTGTGTTGCTTTCAATCGCCATCACCCTTCAGGATCTGGCACTGACCAAAATCGGTATCACCAATTTGCCCCGGGGCTCCTTTGAGCTTCACACCCTGATCTGCTTTGCTCTCTACGCCTTTATCACTGCAATGCCTGTATTATCCTTCATGCTTTTCATTGCCTCCCTCTTTGAAAACATGTGGATATCCCTTGGTATAGGTGTTGCAGGATTTTTAAGCGGCATGGCCCTTGGCGTACCGAAAATCGGCCTGTTTCTTGCAGACCCATTTGTCATTATGTTAAAACCTGCCGTTTCCATGAGCACCAGGCCAGATGTATCTGTGATAGCGATTGCTATCGTTGAAATCCTGCTGTTTCTGGCTGCCGGCCTATGGACATCCGCCAATATCCACTATGAATAGGAGGTCATCAAATGCATTTTCTCAAATTACTAAAAATAGAACGCATCAAATGCAAACGTTCCAAAATCATACCTTTCATCTTTATTGCCCCGATTCTGGTTGTCAGCTCCGGCGTTGCCAATCTGAGTACGTATTTTACCCCGGAATACACCCAGGCATGGCCTGCCATGTTTATTCAGAGTGCCCTTCTCTACGCCTACTATCTGCTGCCTTTCAGTATGATCGTTGTCTGCGTCATGATTACGGGACAGGAAAACAGTCACAACGGGCTGCTCAAGATGCTGGCACTTCCAGTCAACCGCCATACCCTGTCACTGGCCAAATTCTGTATACTGGTTTTCTACCTGTTGATGGAAATTCTTGTATTTCTGGCTGTTTTCGTAATTGCCGGATACATCGCTGTCGTTACTTCCGGCATCACAGAAACCCTGCCCCTTTCCTACCTTTTGAAATGGTGTGCGGGATTATTTCTAACCATGCTTCCAAGTCTCTCTGTAATGTGGATGCTGACCGTTTTGTTTGAAAAGCCTCTCCTCTCTGTAGGGCTGAATCTTCTGCTTGTCATTCCCGGCCTTCTGGCAGGTGCCACCCCGGCATGGTTTCTTTATCCCTATTGTTACAGTGGATATTTAGTCTCCCGTTCTCTGCAGGCATTCACAACAGAAGTCACTGCAGATACCGCATTACAGCTTTTTCCCTTTATCCCTTGCGCCGTATTGATTTTTACTCTGGCACTTTTTATATCCGCCAGTCGCTTTTGCAAACAAACCTGATTCAAAACCAGCGATACTCTGAATACCCTATAGATTTATATATTCTGACTATGTTATAATATTTTCAGAGTAAAAATCTATTGAAAGGGGAAATCATATGCCATTACCAAAACATAACGCTTATACAATTGAAGATATTTATGCACTTCCCGATGGCCAAAGAGCTGAACTCATTGACGGACAAATTTACGATATGGCGCCGCCCAGCCGAATCCATCAGAAAATCTCTACCCAGTTAGTCAGCTGCATCAATCACTATATTTCTGAGCATCATGGAAATTGTGAAGTTTATGCCGCACCATTTGCCGTATTTTTAAATAAAGATAATAAAAACTATGTCGAACCGGATGTGTCTGTGATTTGTGATCCCGACAAATTGGATGATAAAGGCTGCAATGGAGCTCCGGATTGGATTATTGAGATTGTTTCTCCAAGCAGTCAGCACCTTGATTATCTTACCAAATTGCTCAAATACCGTACTGCCGGTGTTCGTGAATACTGGATTGTTAATCCACTGAAAGATACCATTCAGACCTATTCATTTGAAGGAGAAGAAAATTCCGTTCAATACGCTTTTGACGAAATCATCCCTGTCACCATTTACAGCGATTTCAAAATCTGTATTGCAGACTTACTGAAATAAAATTTTATGATCAATATGTGAATGAAATAGAGCGAAAATATCTTTTTTTTAGTGACAAATTGACTTTAATTGACGAATTTTATGTGCTATAATGTCATAAAAGAGTTGTGAGGTATAAAATAATGAAACTATTAGAGGAAAAGATACGATCCGAGGGTAAGGCTCTCAGCGAAACCGTTCTTAAAGTAGATGGCTTCATCAATCATCAGGTTGATCCTGTTTTGATGAGCGAAATTGGTAAGACACTTGCTTCTTATTACAAGGATAAAGGCGTTACCAAAGTATTTACGATTGAGAGTTCCGGTATTGCACCGGCTGTTTACACAGCCATGGAACTTGGTGTACCAATGGTGATCCTGAAGAAGCAGACATCCAAGATACTGACAGGCGATGTATTCCAGACCAATATCACTTCCTTCACAAAGGGAACCAGCTATGAACTGACATTATCTCAGAATTATATTCAGCCGGATGATGTTGTTCTTGTTATCGATGACTTCCTGGCTAATGGCGAAGCTGCCACCGGCGCAACACGCCTTGTTGAAATGGGTGGTGCCCGCATCGCAGGAATTGCCATCCTCATCGAGAAGGCTTTCCAGCGCGGTCGTAAGCGTCTTGAAGACAACGGCTACGAAGTTCGCTCCCTCGCCAGAGTATCCAAACTCGGACGCGGACTCATTGAATTCACAGAAGCCGACTTATAACATTCTCTGAAAGTTTTATATTTACTTATAGTGTACAAACGCCTGAACATAGAACAGCAATTGTCTTTGTTCAGGCGTTATTTTATTAGAATTCAAGATTCGTTCGCAAATTATCTATTGCGAACTGTCATCATCCGAGCATGCCATTTTCCTGCTAATCTCACTGCAAAACGTCAATAATTCTTCTGATAGAACATAAAAACAGCCATTCAAAAGCATGTGCTTACAACATGGCCGGTACTTAGGCGTCGTATTTTGACGCCTTATGTACCGCTGCCAATGTTGGGCAGCGCGAGCGTGCATGCTTTGAATGGCTGTTTTTATGTTCTTCGAAAACTATTAGCGTTTCGCCCCCTATTTACCAAAATGGCAGTTTGGATAATGACATTCCGCACAGTTGCTGCACAGACCGCCATGTCCAAAGGCCGCAATATCTGCCATTGTGATCTTCTCTCCCGCCAGGATTCTCGGAAAGATCAGATCAAATACAGTTACTTTGGAATGCATGACGCATCCTGGAAGTCCCAGTACCGGTCTGCCGTCTGTATAATAGGACAAAAGGAACATAGCTCCCGGAAGCACCGGCGTACCATAAGTAATGATTTCACATCCCGTATCTCGAATGGCCGATGGTGTCAGATCATCAGGATCCACAGACATACCGCCTGTACAGAAGACCATATCAGCACCCTTATCCAACCAGTCTTTGATGGCCCGTTCAATCATCTCTTTATTATCCGGCACAAAAGTCTGACCGGCAACCGTACAATGATAGCCTTCCATTTTGCCTCTGAGGATTGGGCCGAATTTATCTTTAATACGATGATAATAAACTTCACTGCCCGTTGTCACAATACCGATATTAAAAGACTTCATTGGCTTCACTTCAATAATCTTATGGCCATCCAGAAGTTTTTTTGCCTCATCCAGTTTCTTCTGATCAATGACCAGCGGAATGACACGGGTTCCGGCAACAGCTTCACCCTTTTTCACTGGCAGATTATTGTGAAGACTGGCAAATGAAATCTCTCCCAGCATATTAAGCTGGAATAACCGGTCTGCATCCACCTTCAGAAGGCCGTCATGGGCTGCTGTAAAAGTAATCTTGCCTTCCTTGATTTCTCCAAAAGTCAGACCGTCTCCCATGGTAATATCTTTCAAAAAAGTAGCCGCATCATTTTCATGGACCATCCCCGGCAGATTTTCCCAGACATAAATATTATCCTTACCAAGGGACAAAAGCACCGGAATATCCTCTTCCTGAATAATATGTCCCTTCTTAAAACGACGTCCCTTAAATTCTCCAGGCAGAATCTGGGTAATATCATGACACAAAATAGACCCCACTGCCTCTTGAACAGGTATGCATTTCATAATTATTTTCTCCCTTCTCCGCTACGAAGCTCGTTTTCATAGATACAAATGGCCCGCAGAACACCGCCTGCAATGGCGCTTGCTTTATCTGAAATAGTAAAGCAATTCTCTCTTTCTGATAAACGTGGGTCAATATCCGCAATCTTAAAATGCTCCGGTACCGGTAAGCCATCTCTTAGAATACCTCTGAGTACACCATCCAGTGTCGCATACACCGGTGCATCATCAACCTTCGCGATGAGATCGCCCTTTTTCACCAGATCTCCGATATGGGCAATACCTTGGAAAACACCTGCATTCTCGGAATGAATGACACGCTCTTTGCCATAACCGCCGATAATACCCGGGATACCTGTATTGGCAATGGCCTGCCCCTCCCGGATAATACGTCCGAGACGATGTCCTCTCTTTGTCTCAATGACCACATCCACATCCACGCCGGCAGTAAATCCCGGCCCCAGTCCAATGACATAATCCGCCATATCGATGGTGGTTCCGAGATTTCTCTTAGCAATAGCCGCATCCACAAAAGCAAAATGTGGTACTGCTTTGACTGCTTCTGCTTTTTCATCACAAATAATCGGGATAACCCCATCCTTCCAACAGGCCTCTGCCTCTGAAAACTGCGTAATTTTTCTTGCTTTGATTCCCTCAACCTCTGTCTCCCCATCATACATAGCCTCAGAAAAAGCAACACTTCTCCGAATAGCCGTCGGTTTTGCGATTTCAAGAACCAGTACCTGATACCCGCACTGATGCAGACAGCTGATGGTTCCTGTTGCCAGGTCTCCGCCGCCTCTGATAATAATCGTCTTATTCAACCCAATCTCCCCCTTTTACCTTCTCATAACCCTCAGGCGTATCAATATCCACGCCCTGTCTGATATTGTCAATGGGCACATAGCAGACTCGATCCGGATGATTGCGTATGATGGTCCGTCCGCCATGGTCTCCTGTCAAAGCCAGTAATTCTGCTTTAAAAGCAGCCGGGAAATAAACCGGCTGCCCCGGACGGCTGCCATACCTTGGCACCACAATATGCACTGCATCCGCATATTCCAGCAATTTTCCAATGGTATCCGATTTCAGCCAGGGCATATCGCCATTAAAAAACATCCATCCTGCCGATTGTGACGTTTTCTGTACCCCCAACACAACCGAATGGCTTTGTCCTATCTCAGGGCTGTCATTATCCACCGCCTGAAAGCCATTTCCAACTGCCAGCTGTGCAATGCTGTCAAATCCCGTCACAACAACCGTCTGCTCAAATTCCACCTGTCTGACCGCATCAAAAACATGTGCGATCATCGCTTTGCCTTCCACAGGCAGCAATAACTTATTGCACCCCATTCTTTTTGAAAAACCGGATGCCAATATTACAGCCGTTATCCCCGCTGTCGGATTATTCATTCTCCAGACACCCCGCAATCCATCCGTCTATGACACCTGATGTCACAGCAGCTTCGGCAATCTTCTTTGCAGACTGATAAAGCTGTGGATCATTTACTCGATTAAGTACCAGCCATCTGCTGCCAAGACTATGCCCAAAAAGGCCATTTTCCGCTGTAATCAGCTGCAAGTAGGATTTCTCTGTCATCACATCACCGGGTTCTAACCCTGTTATTGCAGTAAATTTCTCCATGCGATGCACCTTTGTCACATCAAGGATCTCTCCCAGACAATGCATCGGCAAAATACCAATGGTGGCTTCTGTTGCCGGAATAATGACCGGTTCATCTTCTCTCCAGCCCTTTAAGGGCTTTCGGTTGGATCCGTCTGCTTCTATCAAAAGCAAATCACTTTCTTCCAGTGCCTGCCCTAACATCTGCTCGCCCAGATCCCAGATTTTGCCTGACGGCAGAATATGTTCCGTATAAAAACAAATAGGAGCCGCCTGCCTCTTCGCATCTCCCTGCCCGTCAGACGACACAACAGCCGGAGAACAGCCTTGATATTCCCACTGCCCATCCGGAAGACACATTTTTGTTGAAGCAGCAACTCCCACTTGATATAATCTGGCATAATGCATGGCCGCCTGACGGATCAATGTTGTTTTGCCGCCGGAACCGACGACTGAAAACACCCTGCAGCCATGCCTATACAACGGATCCAGCAATTCTTCAACATGAATCCGATACTCTTTCATTATTTCTGTTTCTCCAGTTCGTTCTTCATCATACCCATCTTGACCTTTTCAGGTGTGATCGGCAGTGATGTGACACGTACACCACAGGCATTATAAACAGCTTCTGCAATGGCCGGTCCCGGTGTATTGATAACAATTTCACCGATGGACTTTGCTCCGTAAGGTCCTGTTGGTTCATAACTGGATTCAAATTCAACACGGATCTTCTTCACATCCACACGATTCGGGATCTTATACTGCATAAAGGAATCTGTCATCATACGACCTTTGGCATCATACTGAACGTCCTCATACATGGCCAGACCGATACCCTGACAGATACCGCCCTCTGTCTGTCCGCGGACAATATTGCTGTTGATGATCGTACCGCAGTCAACAACGCCCACATAATCTACAATGTCAAACTTACCTGTTTCTTTGTCCAGTTCAATCTCAACAAAACCAGCCATCAAAGGCGGCGGTGACACTGGACTTGAATAAAAACCTGTGCCGTTTAAATAATTACCATCGCTTGTGCCGGCACAATGCACGGCTATATCATGAAGGGCTATTGTCTTGCCCGTTGACACTTCCATCACTCTGCTGCCGTCAAAGTAAAATTTTTTCGGATTCACCTTGTCTGTCTCATCAAGAAAACGTTCCGGATACATCATCTTCGCTCCGGCAGTGATAATCTTGTTCTTCAGGTCACAGGCTGCATTATAAACAGCCATACCTGTCACATAGGTTGTGCTGGAGGCATAAGACCCTGGGTCAAAAGGTGAAATATCTGTATCTACACCTGCAACAATAAACTGATCAATGTCAGCCAGCAGCGTTTCAGCCGCAATCTGGGTCATAGATGTATCACATCCGGTTCCCATATCCGTTGCACCAATCTTCAGTGTATAGAAGCCATCATCATTGAGCTTGATTTCAGCACCGGCTGTATCTACATTTGAAATACCCGAACCCTGCATGGAAATAGACATACCGACAGCTCTGACTTTTGTTGGACTAATCTCTTTGCATGGATATTTCTCGTCCCATCCGATCATGTCCCGACCACGCTGGATACAACGATCCAATGCACTGCTGTTAAGGGGTTCATTGTAATAAGCCGGCATGATTTCGCCCATACGCAGCATATTCTTCTCTCGAAGCAGCAATGGATCCATATTCAGCATATGTGCCAGTTTATTCACAGTGGATTCCAGTGCAAACTGCCCCTGTGTCGCACCATAGCCCCTAAATGCAGCCGCAGGCATCATGTTCGTGTAAACACCGCGGTATTTGAATCGATGGGCTCTCGCCTGATTGTACAGAGGGATTGCTTTATGACCGGACAGACCAATGGTCGTTGTACCATGTTCGCCGTAAGCACCCTGGTTAGACAATGTATCTAACTCAATCACATGGATATTGCCCTCTTTATCTGCGCCGACACGGACTTTGATGCACATCTGATGACGGCTGTTGGAACAGGAAAATGTCTCTTTTCTGGAATAGATCATCTTCGCTGCCTTGCCGGTCTTCAAAGTCACAATCGCCGGGTAATATTCGGAAACAATGGTCTGTTTGGCTCCAAAACCACCGCCGATTCGCGGCTTCACAACACGGATTCTGGACTGTGGAATCTGAAGTGCTCTGGCAAGGGATCTTCTGACATGGAAAGGCACCTGCGTTGAAGATACCACAACAAGACGATTCATATGATCCAGATAAGTATAAGTTCTGAAAGACTCCATCATACACTGTTCCTGAGCCTGAACTTCATATTCGCCCTCCGCGATGACTTCGCTCTCAGCAAATTCCTTCTCCACATCCCCGTGCTCTTCCACGCCGTCAACAACAATATTTCGCTTATTGTCCGCATTGAAGCTTGGAATATGCATGAAATAATCATCATAATTATGCACAATCGTTGGATTATCCACAGCTTTTTTATAATCCAGGACCGGCTCAAGGACTTCATATTCAACCTTGATCATCTTCAGTGCCTGTTGGGCTGCTTTCTCATTGTTGGCAGCCACTAATGCCACTTCGTCACCCACATAACGGACATATTCATCCAGGATCAGGCGGTCATAAGCCGAGCATTCCGGATAAGTCTGTCCGGCATTGGTAAATCTCACATGTGGGACATCCTTGTACGTCAGAACACATTCAACACCCTTAACCAGCATTGCTTTGCTTGTATCGATGGATTTGATCCTTGCGTAAGCATAAGGGCTCCTGAGGGCCAGAACTATCAGACACTCATTCGGAGCCAGGTCATTGGTATAAAGAGGCTTGCCTTTGATGATCGGCATACCATCCAGTTTCTTTACAGGCTGGCTGACATATCTCATGCTTCTACCTCCTCATCCACATACTGTCTGATGGCACGCATCTGTCCCATATATCCGGTACATCTGCAGAGATTGCCCTCCAAATAGTGACGAATCTCATCATCTGTCGGATGATCCAGTTCTTTCTTCATGGCAACGACATTCATAATGAGTCCCGGACTGCAGAAACCGCACTGCTCTGCGCCTTCGCCCACCAAATACTTACCGAAAGCTTCCGCTTCATCCTGAATACCTTCCAGTGTCGTCACATGTCGTTCATTCACTCTGGCTGCCGGAACAGAACAGGACAACACCGGTTTGCCGTCCAGCCATACGGTACAAAGACCGCAGTTGGTCGTATCACAGCCGCATTTGACACTCTTGCAGCCAGCATCTCTGAGTACTTCCAAAAGCATGGCATCAGGCTGGCAATGCACTTTTCTCTTTTCTCCATTGATAAAAATATGAACTAGCATGCCATCACCTCCCTGACTGCCTTACCTAAGAGCACTTTGCCAAGAATACGTCTGTACTCTGCGCTTGCCCGCATATTACTTGTAAACGTCACTTCACTGACGAGGATTTCTCCTGCTTCTTGAATAACAGCTTCAACATCTTCCGCTTTCAATGCATTCTGTGACAATTTGTCACTCAGAAAAGCCGCTGTCTTCTCCGCCCTGATGGCTTTCGGTCCTCTGGCTCCCACAGTCACAATCCACTGTCCTGCTTCTGTCCTGCTGGCTGCAAGATTCAGAATAGGAAAATCCCCTCTGGAATTGCGAAACATCTGATAAGAGGACTTCCGTCCGTCTTTCTTGATCACGATCTTCTCAATGATCTCCTTTTCATAAGGCATCGTCATAAATGTCTCCAGCGAAATGCTTCCTCTCTTGTAGAGTACGACAGATGTATCCAACGCCAAAAGCGGTGTCAGAAAATCCGAAAAACCAAAACGACCGTAGACAGAACCGCCCACTGTCACCGTATTTCTAAACTGTGTACCGATAATAGAAGAAACTGAGTCGGCGATCACACCGTTAAAATATTTCTTCAGAATATCACAGGTTTCCACACTGCGATAAGAAGTCATGGCCCCGATCTCTATCTGTTCGTCATCTTCTCTAATGTAATCAAGACCACATTTTGTCAGATCAACTGCGATATTAATTCTTTTTTTCCCTAATCGTAACCATGCACATCCGCCAAGGATCTGATTGCCTTTTCTGGATTTCAGTATTGTATAGGCCTCGTCCAGTGTCTCAGGCATGGCATATTCTCTGATAGTAAACATGTTCTCTCCCTTTAGTGTGAATTAGTTTAAAGATGACAGGTATTTCACCATTGCATCCAGATAAGGATGATCGAATTCCTCAATCTTGCCGGCATCACATAAAGCTGCAATGGACGGATCGATTGGAAGACTTGCATAGGATGGAATAGAAAGTTCCTTAGCTGTCTGTTCTCCCTTGCCTTCACCATAAATATAAATCATTCTGCCGCAATCTGGGCAAAGCAAGTAACTCATATTCTGAACAAGACCAAGTACCGGTACATTCATCATCTTCGCCATATTATAAGCTTTCTTGACAATCATTTCTACCAGTTCCTGAGGAGACGTAACAATGATAACGCCATCCACCGGCAGAGACTGGAAAACTGTCAGAGGAACATCCCCGGTGCCTGGAGGCATATCAACAAGAAGATAATCCAAATCTCCCCAGATAACTTCATTCCAGAACTGTTTCACCACGCCTGCAATAACAGGGCCTCTCCAAATAACAGGATCTTCTTCATTGTCCAACATCAGATTGACAGAAATAATCTTGATGCCTTCCGGTGTCTGTGCAGGAAATACACCTTTATCATTACCCACAGCCTTCTCATGAATACCAAATACCTTCGGGATAGATGGTCCTGTAATATCCGCATCCAAAACACCGACTTTATATCCCTGTCTGTGCAGTTTCACTGCCAGTTCTGATGTAACCAGTGACTTGCCGACACCACCTTTACCGCTAACAACACCGATCACATGCTTAATATGGCTGTACTGATTGGCTGGTTCCTTCATATCTGCTGCTTTTCTTGATGAACATCCCTCTACGGAACATGAACTGCAGCTTGATTCATTACATGTTTCACTCATTATATTTACACCCTTTCTTCTTTTCAACATATACTACCACTATATCACATTTCACTTTTTCTGCAAAGTACTAACATTTTCCCAAGTATACATAAGATTATCACATAAAAAGAGGCAGAATCCTGATCACTGATCTATTCTGCCTCTATTATTCCCTATCAAAGTTTATAAACAAATCGTTTGTCGGATATACACTCACTCAATGCAAGTTATTTCGCATATTCCATTACTCTTGACTCTCTGATTACATTTACTTTAATCTGGCCCGGATATTCAAGCTCCGCTTCAATCTGCTTCGCAATATCTCTTGCAAGTAAGATCATATCTGCATCACTTACCTGCTCTGGAACTACCATTACACGAATCTCTCTACCTGCCTGAATTGCAAAAGATTTCTCAACACCCTTAAAGCTGTTGGTAATATCTTCTAATTGATTCAATCTGTTTGTGTAGGTTTCAAGTGTTTCACGTCTTGCACCAGGTCTTGCAGCAGAAATAGTATCTGCAGCCTGTACAATACATGCGATCAACGATGTCGGTTCAACATCACCATGATGTGATTCAACAGCATTAATAACAATCGGTGACTCTTTGTACTTCTTACATAAATCAACGCCAATCTGGATATGAGATCCTTCCATCTCATGGTCAACAGACTTGCCAATATCATGCAATAATCCCGCACGTTTCGCCATACGAACATCAACGCCGATCTCAGCTGCCAGTAAACCTGATAACTGAGCTACTTCGATAGAATGCTTCAGCGCATTCTGACCATAGCTTGTTCTGAACTTCATCTTACCCAGGAGACGTACAAGTTCCGGATGAATGCCATGTACACCAACTTCCAGTGTTGCTGCTTCACCTTCCTCGCGAATCATTGTCTCGACTTCCTTCTGGGCCTTCTCTACCATTTCTTCGATTCTGGCCGGATGGATACGTCCATCGACAATTAATTTCTCAAGGGCAATTCGGGCAACTTCACGACGAATCGGGTCAAAACTGGAAAGAATAACGGCTTCCGGTGTATCATCAATAATCAGATCAACACCTGTCATCGTCTCCAGTGTACGGATATTGCGGCCTTCACGACCGATAATACGTCCCTTCATCTCGTCATTCGGAAGCGGAACAACGGAAATCGTTGTCTCAGCAACATGGTCAGCTGCACATTTCTGGATTGCGGTAACCACGTACTCTTTGGCTTTCTTTCCTGCCTCTTCCTTTGCCCTGGTTTCAAGTTCCTTCACTAACATTGCTGTTTCATGTTTCACTTCATCTTCCACAGTCTTCAGAAGATAATCTTTTGCCTGTTCGGAGGTCAAACCTGAGATTCGTTCAAGTTCCTGTACTCTCTTTTCGCTCAGAGCATCCACTTCAGCCTGACGTTTGTTCAGCCTGTCTTCTCTTGAAGTCAGCTGACTCTCCCTCTTCTCAAGTGAATCTGCCTTTCTGTCAAGTGCTTCTTCCTTAGCAAGAACACGCTTCTCAAACTTCTGCAGTTCAGAGCGACGTTCCTTACTCTCTCTCTCCAGTTCGTTCTTGTTTCTTAAAGTTTCTTCCTTAAGTTCCAACAAACCTTCTCTTTTCTTGGTCTCTGCAGCTTTCAAAGCCTCATCAATAATGTTACGGGCCTTTTCTTCTGCATTGCCAATCTTCTCAGCTTTATCTTTATTGCTTTTGATCAGATAAAGTCCAGCTAAAATGAGGAGAATGCCAAGAACAAGCACAATAATAGCTATTACTGGCACAGGAGCACCTCCTTATTTAATTTCATTGTATTAAAATACAACACTTAAATTTTATACTTTTTTTGAACTTATGTCAAGTATCCTATGCATAAAACCCCTTGAATTGTCAAAATTTTGTGACTATTTATCTTTGGTTAAAACATTAACACAGCACTTGATAAATCATGATCACCACTGGCATTGTAATGATACAGCACAAAGTTGACAGTATATTGATCTTTCCTGCCGGAACAGCATCATTGTCCGCAATCTCTGCAAACTGTGCAATAGATGAAGCTGTCGGTGCTGCTGCTGCCAACAGTGAGATCAGCAATACACTTTTCGTCTGAGGAAATCTGAATGTTATCCCCGTCAGGCGCACGCAAAAGATCATGATCATCGGCAGAATGATCAGACGCAGAATCGTCACCAGCCATATCTTCCTGCCTTTAAATACATCCAGCAGATTCTCTTCAGCCATAATAAACCCTACATTCAGCATACTTAAAGGTCCGATCAGGCTGCCCAGCTGAGTCACTGTATGGTGCAGCGGTCCCGGAAGCTGGATACCCAGTAAAAAGAAGATCAGGCCTGCTACCATTGCTATGATATTGGGATTCAGCAAAATCTTCTTCAATTGAACATTCTTATTCCCGGTGATCAGATTATAGGCATGGATCCAGAGAAGAGCTGTCTGGGTACAATTGTAAGGGCTCGTATACAGCACATATTCCGGACCGAGTATATTATTCACCAACGGAATGATCATATTGCCTGTATTCGCATAAGTAACCGATGTCTGTTCTGAAGCTGACAAATGAAAAATCTTCTTGCACACAGAAGCTGCCCATATAAAAACCGCCAGTGCAATGCAAGCTGCTGCAAATCCAACCACAAGGCCAAAAAGTTTCTCTGAAGAATATTCAATCTGAAAAGAATCAAATACGATACACGGCGCTGACACATAGAGAACAATGGAAGCCAAAACCTTTCTGCCGCTTTTCGGCACAACATTCAGCTTGCGTACCACATAGCCTGTCAATACCATTAACAGAAGCGAAAAAATCTGCTCTGCCAAAAGAATACTCAATTCCATATTGTACCTTCCTCCAATTCATCTAAATGCCGGATCACATGTTGAATGTCACTGTACCCATATCCCTTGCGCATCAGTGACTGGATCAGCTTCTGTCTGTCCTTATCTGTCAGCGATTCTATCTGCTCTGCTGAAGAAAAACGTCTTCGGAGCTCTCTTGTAAGCCCCATTTCATCTGTCCAATCTGCCTCTTCCATTGCCTCCTGGATTACTTCATCTGAAAGTCCTTTCTGCCGCATCCTACTCACCATCATCTTCCGGCTCGTCGTGTCCTTCCGACTCCCGATCATCTGTCTTGCATAACGTGCATCATCAAGATAATGATAGGCCGATACATACTCAATGCCTTTCCCTGCAAAAAACTCACTGTATCCCTTATCTCTCAACTTTCGATAAAGCTCTGCCTCAGCATAATCCCGCTTCACAAGAAGATTCATCGCTGTGCGTGCCGCTTCACGGCTGACATACTGTAAAAGGGCCTGTTCCTCCGAGTCATCCAGCACCATTTCTTCTTCCAGATTCCACTCTCTTATCTCCTTGTCCGTGAACACAAATGCAGGTTCCCCATCCAAGGAAACCCGCATCTTATGTCGTGTCACAGACTCAATCGCTGTAACTGTCATTATTCTTATTCATTCTCCGTCACTGTCTCAGAAGCAGTCACATCAGAACCCTTTTTCACACTGTCTGATCTCTGACCGCCTACATTTTCATCGTTTCCTTCTGCCTCCAGACCAAAGTGCGCACGAACCTTATGTTCGATTTCTTCCATGATCTCTGGATTCTCACGGAAATAGTTCTTCGTATTCTCACGACCCTGGCCAATCTTGGCATCATTATAAGAATACCACGCGCCGCTCTTGTTGACAATCCCTGTATTGGCTGCCAGATCAAGAATATCACCTTCTCTTGATATGCCCTTACCAAACATAATATCAAATTCCGCTTCCTTAAACGGCGGTGCCACTTTATTCTTCACAACCTTCACACGTGTACGGTTACCGACGATCTCTCCGCCCTGCTTAATCGCTTCAATACGACGGATATCCATTCGGATCGATGAATAGAACTTCAGTGCACGGCCGCCGGTTGTCGTCTCAGGACTGCCAAACATAACGCCGACCTTTTCACGCAGCTGATTAATAAAAATAACAATACAATTGGACTTACTGATGATCGCTGTCAGCTTTCTGAGCGCCTGGGACATCAATCTTGCCTGAAGACCCACATGAGAATCGCCCATATCGCCATCAATCTCCGCTTTCGGAACCAGTGCCGCAACAGAGTCCACAACGATAATATCCACAGCACCGGAACGAACCATCATCTCAGTGATCTCCAGTGCCTGCTCGCCATTATCTGGCTGTGAAATATAAAGATTGTCAATATCTACACCAATCCTGCGGGCATAAGAGGGATCCAAGGCATGTTCAGCATCGATAAATCCTGCAATACCGCCTCGCTTCTGCACTTCTGCAACCATATGTAATGTCACTGTGGTCTTACCGGAAGATTCCGGTCCGTAGATCTCTACAACACGTCCCTTCGGAAGGCCGCCAAGCCCCAGCGCAAGATCCAGACTCAAAGAACCGGTGGGAACCGTCTCCACATCCATGTTCTTGCTCTTGTCCCCGAGCTTCATGATCGCACCCTTGCCAAAATCCTTCTCAATCTTTGAAATCGCTGCATCCAAAGCTTTCAACTTTTCACTGTTATCCATCCCAAAATCTCCTTTATTCTCTGACAGCCAACCGGCCTTAATGACTCTGATTCATTATATATGACCACACATCTTTCATGCGTTTTGTGAACATTCGTTCTTCGAACTAATGTTTATATTACACTATCTTGTCTGAAAAGTCAATGCCATTTTCAAATGTTCAGTCATTCCCTGACATTAAAAGTATAGCATACTCAAAAATATACGGCAATCATCATTCATTGACGAATCACGACCCTGATAGATGGACAAAAGGTACTTATACCTCAAAAAAACGGGAAATTTCCTGTTGAAATTTCCCGTTTTCAATACGCCTGCTTAATCTTCCTGCGCTCCGGCAGCTGCATCTGCATTATTCAGATAGATTCTCCTGGCTGCAACATGTCCGTCCACTGCCCATAACAGTAAAAGACATACCGCTGCTGCTGCAATTCCTACTATAAACACTCTCCCTCTGTCCGCAAAGGAAGGGTTCACATACGAGAGTCCCAGCGACAGGAGATTAGCTGAGACATGAACCAGCACTGGTGCCTTTAATGAACCGTATTTCTCATACACATACGCAAATAAGACACCGGTTGCAAAGCCATAAATTCCCTGAACGACATTGCCATGAAAGACAGCAAACAGAAGTGCCGACAAGCCAATGGCCAGATTCACATTGCAATACTGACGCATCCGCATAAAGATCAGACCGCGGTAAATAAGTTCCTCACATATAGGAATGATCATGCCGATGCCAACAATCTGTATCACAAAAGGACCTGAAAACAGCAGCTTCTGGGACTGTTCAAAATTCTCAGATACCTCTGTCAGATTCGTCAAATTGATCAGAAGATTGCCTGCCAGAGAAACGAGTATACCAATCGGGATCAAAAGTCCCCACCATGGCCATGCAGTGTCCTTCCTTCCAAAGACAAAGCGTCTTTTTCTGTAGTCTTTATAATACATCCGAAGCAGGATCAATATACTGAAAAACGCTGCCACAGTCTGCAGCAATACCGCATACTGAATCAGTTTATCAGACAAAACTACCGTAAATTTCTCAAAATTCCCTGATGAATACTCTCCGCCCATTGAAAATCTCAAATAAGCAGCTGCCGCAAGATCAACTATATAACATATCGCAAGATATATCAGCTCCGGCGTAATCAGACGCCATAATCTCTGAAACCAGCTTTCCTGTGTCACTTTACCAAACTCCTTTTATCTCAAATGAATATCCAAAGATACCTTTCATCTGTTATACACGATTCGTAAAGGTAATGCAACTGATTTTATTGAGATTTATGCTTTTTTAATATTTTATTGCCCGCTTTAAAGCGTTCATTCTGAGGATCCAGGTATTTTATCGACAAAGCTGTCATAATGATGATGAAAACAGCCTGAACAGATACGCTGACAGCAAGCCAGTGTTCAACTACCACCTGTGCCGCTCCCATTCGATGCAATAATTCCTCCACTATGCCGATTTCTCCTATCTGATGAGAAATAAGCATACCATAGGTAATGGCCGGATTCAACAGCCAGAGGTAGATAATTCCGGCAACTGCATGCACTGTAGGCACCTCCGTGCCCATATCTACCTCGCTGCTGTATGCACAGGAAATATCCGACACAGAGGCTGTCACCGAAAACCGCCCAAATCCGCCGCCAAAAACCATATTAAGGAGAAGAACCAGCAAACCGGTTCCTATTGTCAAAACAATCAGCAAACCATAAGCCGATATAGAAGCATAAGTTGTCTTTTTGAAACGGCAGGAGCAAAAAACACCGATACTTCCGGCAAACAGAATAAAAAATCCCACATAGGCTGCTGACTGATAAAGTAATCCCAGCTGCATGCCGCCATACATAGATGTCACCGCTAAAATTGGAATGCTTGTCACAACAAGCAGCACTGCCATACTGATACAAGACAGCAGTTTGCCCGTAACAATCTCCCTTACCGTCATCCTTGATGACAGCAGAATGTCCAGGGTCTGACGTTCCCGCTCACCGGCAATGCTGCCGCCGGCTGCCGATGGTACAAAAAGACAGAGTAAAACCACTTCTATAGTCAGGACAACAACATAAAGTATCATCATCGAATGATACGGATTTTCTCCGCTGTTAATATAGTTCTGTCGAATGCCATATAAAGCAATCAAAGCAACAACCGACAGAATACTGTTAAAAATCACAGCCAGCACCGGAAGCTGCATTGATCTGGCCGACATCTTCAGTTCATTTTTATAGACCGGATTCATGCGCATGTTCTTTCACCTCCCGGTCCGTAATCTGCATAAATAACGTCTCAAGACTGCTTCTGTCTCTGCCGAAGGAATAAACCGGAATATCTGCCGCCATCAGTTCATGAAGCAGCATAACCTCATCTTCCCGTTCACCCTTAAAGACTGCCTGAATCTCATTTTCATTATAAGAAAGCGTCTCCACCATTTCATTCTGTCTGATCAGACGGATCGCATCTTCCTGTCTTCCTGCCGTACGGATAACAAGCGGAGAAGCCGTGATCATGTGATACTCAATCTCATCCACGCTGCCTTCCATCACACATCTTCCTTCATCAATAATACAAATGTTCGTACACATTTCTGAAAGATCGGAAAGAATATGCGAACTGATCATGATAGTTCTGCCTTCTTTTCTCAATTGTCTGATAATTTCCTTGAATTCATAACGGGCTCTTGGATCAAGACCTGACGCCGGTTCATCAAGAATCAGCAGTTTCGGGTCATGAATCATACATCTTGCCAGACAAAGGCGCTGCTTCATGCCTCTTGAAAGGCTGTCTACATATGCCTCTTTCTTCTCTGTCAGCCTTACAAGCTCCAGAAGCTGCCTAATCTTTTTCTCTGTTTCTTCCTTATCAAGACCATAAATAGAAGCAAAAAAGGCCATATATTCTTTTACTCTCAGCCTGTCATAGACACCAAAGAAATCCGGCATATAGCCGATCAGCTCTTTATGTCTGGCATCGATATCTTCACCATCGATCAGAATCTGTCCGCTGTCAGCCTTCAGCAAACCGGCAATAATACGCATGGTTGTTGTCTTGCCGGCTCCGTTCGGTCCCACAAACCCATACACCGCACCCTCATTAATCTTCATATTCAGGTTTCTGAGAACCATATGATTGTCAAAAGCTTTATACAGATGTCGGATCTCAATCATTCTCTTCGCCTCCTGACACGGTAAATACAGGCATATAATGATCTTCATTGGCATCTGCTGCCTGAACATGCGCTTTGATCTTACCGTCCTTTGCAATATAATTCTTCAGATCATCTTCTGCCATCTCGTCACTGTCCCGAAACACTGTATCATATACCCCGGTCGAAAGATTATAAAACGAAACGCTCATACCTGCATCCGGATTCAGCCACTTCAAATACAGTTCACCAGACAGCCTTTCAACCACATAAGACACATTCAGCATATCTGTTCCATAAATCATATAACTGTCCGTATCATAAGCATAAAGCTCCTCTTCACTCTCCGGTTCTTCCGGTCCGATCAATGCTTGTGTTGCCCATCCGCTGCCGCTGTCGGCTATCGCCGTCTTCTCTTTGATCAGTGTTATGCCGTCTACGGACGCGATATCTTCACTGATCTGCACACCGATATCATAATCCATAGAAAAACCGCCCACAATATCATCCGCAAGTGTCATACTTGATGCAGATGTAATATTGCCGATCAAATCGCTCATCACAGCTGAAACTGCAGCTGTATTGCCTTCATTCTTCATCTCCCAGGTATCTAAGACATCATTCCGGCTCTTTACCAACTGGGCTTCTTTCAGATGATCCAAGATGATTGTCTGACCGGCATCAAGATCACCGAGCTGGAACAGCAGCCCCTTATGAATAATAAACGCATCATGTAGATTCCACGGTGTTGTATTCGTCACCGTTCCAGTCAATTCACCTCGATAATAAGCCGCATCCACATCTATTCCACCCTCAGAATTCAGAATCCGCTCATTAGAAAAATGTTCTTCATCAAAGGTTGCCGCACTGTTTACCATAACATCTGTCCTTGTATCTGAAACAGACATGGCCACGTTATATTCTGCATCTCCGAATTTTTCTTTCAGCGCCGTCAACCTGTCATTCTGATCATCATACAGCAAATACATATCATTCAGAAGCTTCAGATTATATTGGCTATCGATACTAAACACAGAGCGACCTTTATTCGGACTGATCAGAACAAGCTTTGTCTGCTCAATGTTTGCCTCCTCCGTTATATCAACAACAGAATAATATCGTATAAACGGTTCTGCATAACGGACACTGCTGCCCGCTTTATATACAATCACCGAAAATAATACCGCCAGACACGGAATCCACAGCCACATATATTCCCGCTTATCTCTTTTTTTCAGGATCATATAGACCGCCGGTCCTATACATAAAATATAAATCAGCAAAATAACGAAATAAATCGTCACCGGAGGTAATTTACTGGCAATATCATAATTAAGGATGGTTTGGACATTCCAGTAATATCCGCTATAGTCTCCCGCGATCAATGCATGGATGCCATCCGTTCCAAACAAATTTCTGACAGATTTAAGAAACATGATGCCATTCCACTCAGATGCATCATAAACAAGAATCCGACCCTTGCCCCAATCCACCAGACCGTTGTCATCCGGCATCTTATGGATCATATTCTGACAGCACGCTTTTTCCATCATTGCATATCCGCCGCACATAATCCATTCGGAAACATTCTCCCAGGTGCTTTCCGACACGACTTTATCCAAAATCAGAAGATTGATATTCAGCTGCTTGATATTCGCCAGTTCTTCGTCTGTCATCTGTCTGGACTTCATGGTAATATCACCGGAAATGTTGGTTGTTTCATACTTAAATCTGGATTGATCAATGACAGCCAGTTTCTGTGCATCATCCGCATAAACACCTGCTGCCACTTTCGTTGTGATGTCCGGTGATACCTGAAAATCCGTAATCTTTTGACACAGCAGTTGTCCATCCTTATCCAGGAAATCTACACGCAACGGGACATGATACGGTGTCCCGTCATAAGCAATATTGGAAAGCTTGAGATAAATATCCTGGGTTTCCCCGCTCTTGATATGCACGGTTCTTCCCACAGCAGACACATAACTGCCGTCAGTGCATTCATAACGAAGGATCTTTAATGTTCCCTCGAAGTCATCACCATGATTCGTCACCTGCATCCGAACACTGCATCCGGTCACATCCGTAAACTGAATATCCCCGTCAATCTCCGCTGTATTCACTGTGAATCGATCACTATCTATATATGCCTCATCTGCCAGGACATAAACAGCCGGAATCAATATCAGAAGCAAAACAACAACTAAACCTATTCTGTTTCGTACACCTGTCATGCCACCACCCCATTCTGATATGCCCCTGCCGTCGGAAGTACGACCTCAAATACTGTTCCCTCAAAGGAACTTCTGGCAGAAATACTTCCTCCATGACTCTCTACAATACTTTTTGCTATGGCAAGCCCCAACCCTGTGCCTTCACTGGAAGGCTGTCTGGAAGCATCTACTTTGTAAAACTTCTCAAAGAGAAATGGCAGATTCTCAGCTGGGATCACACTGCCGTAATTAACAATCTGAATTTGGATCTGTGTATTCTCTGTTAATGTACGAATTCGGATCATCTTGCCATATCGGCCGTATTTGATGGCATTGCCCAACAAATTATCAAATACGCGCACAAGCTGTTCCCCGTCTGCCATGATCATGCAACTGTCGGCATCTGTCTCCAGCAGACATTCCAGCTCGTTCTCTTTGAATGTGGGATAAAGTTCGTCCGCTTCCTGTTCAAGCATTTTGATGACATCAATCTTCTCCATACGCATTGGCATACCGCCATAACTGATTTTTGTGAAGCTGAACAGTTCATTAATCAGTTTCTCAAGCTTTCGAGCCTTCTCCCATGTAATCTTCAGGTATTCTGATCGTTGTTTTTCCGAAAGATCCGGCATATTGTTGACAATATCGATATAACCGATAATAGATGTCAGCGGCGTTCGGAGATCATGGGCCACATTCGTGATCAGCTCATTCTTTGTCTCCTCCGCTTCCTGTTCTTTTTGCTTCATCGCCTCAACAGTATCCGCCATCCGGTTGATGCTGTCTGCGATGCTTGAAAATTCATCATGATAACGCACATCAATTCTATGAGAAAAATCTCCATCCGCCATTGTGCAGGCTCCCTGCAGAATATTCATCATATATGCCATCACACGACGCGTCAAAAGAAAAAATACCATCAAAAAAATAATCAGTGCCAGTATGATCAGTACAATGATCAGCTGCACCTTGATACCCACACCAAATATCCTGTAAAAAATATCCGATTCACCGAGCATACTCTTTGTTGATGCGTGAATCTGGTTGTTGATCATATAATTGCTGCTGTGTGCATGAAGATTTATTTTTTCATTCAATCCATAATCACTGACCAGTATGCGCGAACGAATACAAAACAACAGCACTGCCATATCCACCAAAACGGCCGCCAGCAGACTGATACATGTATAAAGCATAATGCGAATTCTAAAACTTTCTGTTAATTTAACCTTCAATCTTGTATCCCACTCCCCAGACTGTCTTGATCAACTGCGGTGATCTCGGATTCTTCTCAACCTTTTCCCTCAGCCGACGCATATGTACCATCACCGTATTATTCGCTTCATACAGCTTCTCATTCCAGACATTTTCATAAATCTCATCTGTACTGAAAACACGTCCCGGATGACTTGCCAACAATTGAAGAATATTAAATTCAATCGGAGTCAGTACAACATCCCGGCCATCCACCGTTACCCGATGCTTCTTCGTATCAATGACCACATCCTGCACTTCGATCATATTGCTGTCCGGCACCACTCCCGGATTCAGCTCCAGATAACGTCTCAGCTGAGACTTCACTCTGGCCAGTAATTCCATCGGATTAAAGGTTTGATCATATAGTCGTCCGCTCCGACACTTAAGCCGAGAATCTTGTCCACATCTGCCGATTTGGCACTTAATATAATAATCGGAATATTCCGGCATGTACGAATTCTACGACACATCTCAATGCCGTCAATCTGAGGCATCATGACATCAATGATCGCCAGTTTAATATCATATTTCTGCAGCAACGCCAAACCATCCACTGCATTGTACGCTTTATGGATCTTATAGCCTGTACTTGACAGATAGATCTCTACAAGATTCGCAATTTCCTTATCGTCATCTACTACCAGTATTTCAATTTGTTCAGCCATTGTCTCTCTCCTCTTTTTTTGCTGTTTTTATTCTAACACAGCCGCAGCCGTTAAGTCCTTACAAAAACCTTAACATACTCTGAAAAGAAAAGGGGGCCGACGCTTCACTAATCTCTGTTAGTAAAAGCGACAGCTCCCTCTATGAATCCTTATGATGTAAGCCTGTCTGTAAGCCGAGTTATGTGAATCCGGAAAACCGGAAACGATAATCATCTATCTAGCCCTGCTGTTGCCAGCAGGATCGAGCGACCTACCCTAAAACACGCCGGGCCGACGTATCGTCTTATATGCGGTCTTGCTTCCGAGTGGGGTTTACAGAGCCTCCTCTGTTACCAGAGGAGCGGTGAGCTCTTACCTCGCCTTTCCACCCTTACCTGACGAAGCAGGCGGTTTATTTCTGTTGCACTGGCCTTGGAGTCGCCTCCACCGGACGTTATCCGGCACTCTGCCCTGAGAAGCTCGGACTTTCCTCACCTGCGGTCTTTCGACGCTTGCAGCCGCGATTATCCGACAGACTTACGTTCCCTATCATATCACATTCATTTTCAAATGTAAACTGTTTTATTATCCGACATTAAAGCAGCTGCCGCCGATAAACTCTCGAAGTATGGAATTCTGTGGAACATTTTCACTGCTCGACCCGAGAAAATATCCCAGAAACTTGATAAGGTATTTGGCCGTCTCGTACTCCGGCTGATCTTCCCTGACGGAAAAAAGCAGCGGTTCCGCATACTGTTTCAAAATAGCCAGTTCATAGATCAGGACGGAATTGAACATGACATCACAGTTCTCCTGATAAGGGAATATATTCTCATCTTCCCCCCGGCGGACAGATTGCCACATAGAAATCGTCTTTGCCGCATTTGTACCGCGTTTGGCCGCATCACGAACAATACGCCGCAAAAGCCTTGCATCGGTTGTCGGTATCCGATTATGTTCATCAATGTTCAACTGGGTCAGGGCACTGATATAAATCTTGAATTTATTCTCCTTGTCAATAGAATAGGTCATGGCATCATTCAATGAATGAATACCTTCTATCACAAGTACATCCCTATCTCCAATCTGGAGTTTCTCGCCGCTCATCTCCCGTTTGCCGGATACAAAGTTGAAAATCGGAAGTTCCACTTCTTCTCCTGCCAGAAGTCCCTGCAGATCCTTGTTCAGTTCTTTGATGTCTAATGCTTCAAGACATTCAAAATTCGGCTTGCCGTACGCATCAAGAGGTGTATCCTCTCTGTTGACGAAATAATTGTCAACAGGAATCGGATGCGGTCTCAGGCCATGGGCCCGAAGCTGAATAGATAATCGGTGTGAAAATGTTGTCTTTCCCGACGACGACGGTCCGGCGATCAGAATGATCCGCTTACCGCTCTCAATTATATTCTCTGCAATCTCTGCGATTTTCTTCTCCTGCAATGCCTCCTGAACAAGCATAAGTTCAGAAAAGCTGCCGTCTGCCAGTGCATTATTAATATCTGCTACCGTACGCACACCCAAAAGTTCTCCCCACCGGGTTGACTGCTTCAAAACATTGAATAATTTCTCAGGCGGTTCAAAGGCATCCACTTTTTCCGGTGCTGAAGGTTCCGGCATCTGCAGAACAAATCCATCATCATACAGATACAGATCAAAATAGCGAATATAAGCTGTATTGGATGCCATATATCCATAAAAATAATCAATAGTATCCTCCAACATATAAATATTGACCCTGGAACTGCGGCGATAGTGAAAAAGATTCACTTTGTCGTACATTTTATGTTCTCTGAACATTTCAATTGCTTCCCGCTTCGGCAAAGATTTCTTGATGATCGGCATCTTTGCCTGCTGAATCTCCATCATACGCGTCTTCACCTTGTCCAACAGCCTCTCTGTCACCGCTGTATCTGACACCAGTTCACAATAATACCCTCTGTCAAGTGAATACTGTACAGTCAGACGTTCAAAATTATCTCTGCCCACTACATCCTGGAATGCCTTCAGCATCATCATGCTGGCTGTTCTCCGGTAAACTTCATTGCCGACAGCTTCTCCTGTTGTGATAAATTCAATCTCTGCATCTCTGTCCATGCAGCTGTTCAGCTCTGCCAGCTTACCGTCCACACGGGCAAGGATAATATCATGCGGATAATCTTCCTGAAAATCCCTGCTAATAGCCTCCAGCGTTGTTCCGGCCTCATATGTAAAGCAGCCTTTGCCTGTTTTTAAATGAATCTTTGACATACTCACATCCCCCATATATACCAAACACACTCTCTATATGACAAAAAACGGTGACTGATTGTCGTCTGTGACTGTCTGAATCTCCGGACAATTTTCTTTCAGCCATTGTTCCATATACGGCACAAAAATATGTTCAAGTCCATGATGCCCTGCATCAATCACACAAATTTCTTTCTCGACACAGTCAATACCGTAATGATGATCCACATCTCCTGTAATAAACACCTGACTGCCCGCCTTCAGGACATCGGCATCCATCCCCTTTCCGGATCCCGGGCACATGGAAATCTTTCTGACTGTCGTCTCCGGATCTCCATAACATCTTACCTGCGGCAAATCAAAGGCTTTTCTGACCAGCGCCGCCAGTTCTGCCAGCGTCAGCTCATCATCAAGTGTTCCCGAAGCCCCAATGCCCTTTAACCCGCTTTCCGTTTCCCGGACCATCGCCAGTGGCATTCGGTTCTTCAACCCTAGCCTGTCTGCAGCAATATCTGCCATCACTGCCACATCAAAATTGGTATGCATAGCGAAATAATTGATCTTGTTTTCAATCATCATCATCAGTCGGTGACCAATAAAATCTTCATCTCTGATAGATTTAATGGCTGAAAACAGAAGCGGATGATGTGTCAGAATCATATCACAGCCGCACTGTACAGCTTTTTCAACTGCTCCGCCATCAGCATCCAGCGCTATGTATACTTTATGGACTTCTCTGTCGGCATTCCCCACAAGAAGTCCGGGATTATCCCAACTCTCCGCATATTCCGGCGGTGCCAGTTTTTCCAGTTTCTTAATCAGGTCTCTGCTCTGCATTTTCATCCACCATCCTTGTTATCGTCTCATTTATGATCTGAAGCTCATGCAAAAGTTCCTGCTGCCGTTCATGACTCTTCTCAGATGTCTTGTCCTTAAGCGCCAGCAGCAGTTTCTCTTTGACCGCTTTTTGTTTCTCAAGATATTCTTTCAATACCGGATGCTTTTCATTGATCAGAAATCTGCCATAGATATCTTCTGCCTCTGTATAAATCCTCTCTTCACCATGAAGCACCCGCATCACAACGTAATATTTGCCTTCATCGATCAGCATCTTTTCCTGTACGATCTGAAAACCATGCTGATGCAGAAACTGCCGGACTTTGTCCAGATCGGACTGCGGCTGCAGGATACATTCGCTGACACTCTGAAGTACCTTAAGCCCCGCTTCCAGGATACGGATCGTCAGCAATCCGCCCATTCCTGCAATAATCACTGTATCAGCCTCTCCCGGTTTCAGCATAGCTAATCCGTCCGACAAACGTGTTTCTATTCTGTCGCTGCACCCGAATCTGACAATATTCTCACCAGCCCTGGCCAATGGCCCCTTTCGCACATCCATTGCAATCGCATGATCTGTTTTATTCTGTTCAACAAGATAGATTGGCACATAGCCATGATCTGTGCCAATATCCGCTATTCTTCCTCCAGGCGTCACCATATCAGCCACGGCCTGCATTCGTATTGATAACTGCATCTGTTCACCCCGCCTACTGATTCAAATAGCCCTCAAGGCCTGCAGACTTACCAGACTGACGCAGCTTGCGAAGGGCCTTCGCCTCTATCTGCCGGATACGTTCACGGGTAACATGCAGTTCCTGGCCAACCTCTTCCAATGTATGTTCCTTGCCATCGTCCAGACCAAAACGCATTCTCAGCACTTTCTGCTCACGCTCATTTAACTTGTCAAGGACACTTCTGATATCGTCCTTAAGCTGTCCAAATGCGGCTTCATCCGAAGGCAGCGGTGTATGATCATCTTCGATAAAATCAGCCAGATGGCTCTCCTCTTCGCTTCCGACCGGTGTCTCCAGAGAAACCGTCTCCTGAGCCAGCTTCAAAATCTCCCGTACTCTGTTTACATCCATATGCACATTCTCGGCAATTTCTTCCACAGACGGCTCTCTGCCCAGTTCCTGTGTCAATGAACGCTGGACCTTTGTGAGCTTGTTCATTGTCTCCACCATATGCACCGGAATACGGATCGTCCTTGCCTGATCTGCAATGGACCGGGTGATTGCCTGACGAATCCACCAAGTCGCATATGTGCTGAATTTATAGCCTTTAGTATAATCATATTTCTCAATCGCTTTGATCAGGCCCACATTGCCTTCCTGAATAAGATCCAGAAACTGCATACCGCGCCCTACATACCGCTTCGCAATGCTGACGACAAGGCGAAGATTAGCTTCTGCCATCTTCTTAGCCGCCTGCTTGCTGCCTTCTTTCATCTCTTTGGCAAGTTCAACTTCCTCTTCCGGTGTCAAAAGTGGAATATTCCCAATCTCTTTGAGATACATCCGGACCGGATCATTCGTTCCAATTCCCTCCGGTACTGAAATATCATTCGGATCAATCTCCTCTTCCGCCTCATCAAGCATTCTGCGATCCGGTTCATCGTTGCTTCGATCTACAAAAATGCCGTTTGATTCAAGATAATCATAAATCTTCTCCATTTGCTCTTCTGTCAGCGGCATATGACCAAAGAAATCACTGATCATATCCGATGTCAGCTCCTGCTCCCTTTCTTTTGCAAAAGGAACCAGTTCTTTTAGTTTATCCATAAAAAACGCCATATTTTCGTCCATTTGTTTTCCTCCGGGCAAGTTGTTAGTAGTTTTCCATTTTTAAAGAGAAATATACAGTTTCTGAAGCTGTGCTTTCTCTTTGATGATTTTCTGAAGATCTGCAATTTCTCTGACACTTCTGCTCTTCAATTCCAGACTGTTCTTCTTGATGCGCTTCACGGTTTCATTCAACGCCTTCTCTCTGACTGCAGGGTCATCATCGGTTTTAAGCCTTGTATTAAACAGTGACGCTGCTGTCTTCTGTTCCTCTACATCCTCAAATTGATTCAGAATTCTGGCCGGCATCACCTGTCCCGTTGCCCTCAGTTCTTCAAAAACAAGTGCAGCCACATGATGATATAATGGTTCCACAAAATCATCCTCATTGATATAGTCCTTTGTCTTATCATAAATCGACGGTTCTTCAATCAGCCATGTCAGGAAAAACTTCTGCGCTGTCAGCACACTATCTTCCTTCTCAACCCGCTTTTTTGCCGGCATTTCTTCCCGTTCCTGCTGCTGATAAATGGCCGCCTCCACCTGCTCCCTGCTCATGGAAGCACCAAAACTGTTCACCATGCGTTTTAATTCTTCTGAAGCAATACCATAACGGCCGGCAATCGCATCAATATAAATATTTCTCTCCAGTTCCTGCGGAAATTCAAGCAGTCGTCTGGCCATCGCCTTCATAAAGGAAGCTCTTCCTTCAGGATCTGATTGTTTATAATTTTTCTCCAATACAGAAATTTCAAACATAAAACTGCTCTCGGCCGCATCGATTCTCTCCTGAAAGGCTTCCGTACCAAGATTCTTGATGAATTCATCCGGGTCTTTGTAAGGATCCATGTGTATTACCCGGACATTGATACCTGCAGACTTCAGAATAGGAATGGCTCTGAGTGCCGCTTTCTGCCCTGCACCATCACTGTCATAGGCCAGACGTACCTCTTGTGTATATCGTTTAAGCAGTACGCTGTGCTGTGCTGTAAATGCCGTTCCCAAGGATGCCACGGCATTGGTAAAACCTGCCTGATGCATGGCGATAACATCCATATATCCCTCACAAATGATCATATAAGGCTTTCTTGATGTTCTGGCATAATTAAGTCCATAAAGATTCCTGCTTTTGTCAAAGAGCATCGTTTCCGGTGAATTCAGATACTTTGGCGTTCCGTCTCCCATAACACGACCGCCAAAACCAATGACCCGATTATTCACATCCATGATTGGAAACATCACACGATTCCAGAATTTATCATGGGCACCTCTTTTCTCATCATAAGTAAGAAGCCCTGTCTCCTTTAAAATCTGATCCTGATAGCCCTTTTTCTTTAGGTACAGATAGAGATCATTGCTGTACTTGCTGGCATACCCCAATCCAAAATGAATCTGTGTCTCCTTTGACAGTCTCCTGTTCTCAAGATATTCTCTCGCCTGCTGTCCCTGATCCCCATTCAGCTGATAATAAAAATAATTGGCAGCTGTCTTATTGATTTCCAGCAGCAGCTGACGTTTATTTCTTTCTCTTTTCTGTTCTTCCGTCAGCTCTGCCTCCGGAAGCGCAATTCCGGCCCGGTCTGCCAGTATTTTTACAGCCTCCGGAAATGTCTGATTCTCATATTCCATAATAAAAGTAAACACGTTGCCGCCCGCTCCGCATCCGAAACAGTAATACATCTGTTTATTCGGGCTGACGGAAAAAGACGGTGACTTCTCATTATGAAACGGACATAAGCCAAAATAGGAACTGCCCTTTTTCTGAAGTCTGACATAACCGCCGATAATATCCACAATATTATTGCTGCTTCTGACTTCTTCTATCACTTCATCAGGATAATACATACCTGTCACATCCTTCTAGTATATCTTCCATGCCTTCGGAATATAAAGTTCCTCATACGTTTCAATTGTATACTGATCCGTCATTCCCGACAGATAATCACACACAGCCCGTTCCCTGGAGCACCGCCCGTCTGTAATCAATCGCCTGTATTCCTCCGGCATCTGTTCTGTATATTTCATATAATATTCATATAATTCTCTCAGCAGATTCTGAGCTTTTGTCTCCTGATTCTTAGCTTTTGGATTCGTGTACACATGGTCGAACATATATCGGCGCATGCCAAGCATCGCCTCTTCTACATGCGATGACATCAAAATATCCGGCTGATCCATACTGTTGTCGATCACATCGTGGATCAATGTATTCAGTCGTTCCTTTGAATCATGTCCCAGAACATCCGTATACCTGTCCGGCAGCTCTTCCTCTGTGATAATTCTTCCTCTGATCGCATCATCAATATCATGGTTGATATAAGCAATCTTGTCAGACAGTCTCACAATCTTGCCCTCCAGCGTTTTAGGCATTCTGGATGTAGAATGATTCATCATACCGTCTCTGACTTCTTTCGTCAGGTTCAGCCCCTGTCCGTTCTTCTCCAGAACTTCTACAACACGGACACTTTGTATGTAATGCTTAAATCCCTCCGGACATATCTCATTCAGAACCGCTTCACCGGCATGCCCAAAAGGTGCATGCCCCAGATCGTGCCCCAGTGCAATCGCTTCCGTCAAATCTTCATTGAGTCTTAATGCCCTTGCTATCGTTCTTGCAGTCTGGGATACCTCCAGTGTATGCGTAAGTCTTGTTCTGTAATGGTCACCCCTTGGGGCAAGAAAAACCTGTGTCTTATGCTTCATCCGTCTGAAAGACTTGGAATGAAGGATTCTGTCTCTGTCCCTCTGATATTCAGGCCGTATATCGCACTTTTGTTCTTCCCGGTCTCTTCCACGTGTTTCGCTGCTTCTGGATGCATAAGGACTCAAATACGCCCTTTCCCATGCTTCTCTCTCTTCACGAATATTCATTGCATCCCTCCTTCAGAAAATCAATCACTGCAGTACCTTCAAATAAGCTTTTAATACTTTTAAATGTGCCGTTGAAACCGGCAGCTGCTCAATTTCTTCAAGCTTGTAAAAATCTCTCATAGGCCTGGTGGCCGGATCGACAACTTCACCGCCGTATACATGCATCCGCCATTCTCTGTGTGTAAAGACATGCTTAATATCACTGATATACTGTGTCAGCCGTATCTTCACGCCATAATCATCATAAAAGGCTTTCTCAAATTCTGACGGCATATCACAGCCATACTGGGCAAAACCATACAAATGCTGCAGCAGTCCCTGCTCATTCTGTACCATGAAATACCGGTCTCCATCTCTGATGACAACTGTCATATACTCCAGAATACTTTTATTCACAACCTTATTGTTGACCGGAAGCCGCAGAACTGTCTGACATTCTCTTGACTGACATAATGAAGCCACCGGACATTCATCACAGGATGGCTTTGATGGGGTACAGATCATTGCACCAAGATCCATCATCCCCTGATTAAAGTCAGAGGGCTCCGCATAACGGATCATGGCATCCATAATCTCCCCAAAAGCATTCTTCGTCTTCTGAAGCGCTATGTTGTCCTCCCGGTTAAACAATCTGGCAACAATTCTCAGTGTATTGCCGTCCACAACGCCCTTCGGAATGCCAAAAGCAATACTGGCAATGGCGCTTGCTGTATACATACCGACGCCCTTTAGCTTCAGCAGTTCCTCATATGTCTCAGGAAAACGGCCATGATATTCATTCACAATCATGGATGCAGCTTCCTTCAAATGTGATGCCCTCCTGTAATAGCCTAACCCTTCCCACAATTTGAAAACACGCTGCTCATCTGCCCCGGCCAGGTCTTCCACCGTCGGCAAAGTTTCAATAAAACGTTCGTAATACGGCTTGACCGTATCCACCTGCGTCTGCTGCAGCATGATCTCACTGATCCATATATGATATGGATTGCCTGTCCGACGCCATGGCAGATCACGACCATACTGCCTGTACCAGGCTGTCACATTCTGTGCCGCTTCTTTGTATACTTCTTCTGTCATAACAGCCCCCTTCGCCTCATATAACGTCTGTCTGGTTTTATCAGAACAGGACAGCTCTGATGTCCAAAACTGCCCTGTTATACACTGTGCCGATCACCTGAAAGCCTGAAACGCACTATCTGCTATCCCTGCACGGAACTTCTCATGGAAAGCAACTTCGCCTTTAAATCGCCCTCAATCTTCTGAAGTTCAACCTCAGCTGCCTGGCGTTTTGCTCTGCCGTCTTTCTGAATCTGAAGCACTTCATCCAATGTACTGATCAGCTGTTCATTTGTCGTCTGTAACGTTTCTATGTCAACAATACCTCTTTCGGATTCCTTTGCAACATTGACAGATACTGTCTTCAATCGCTCCGCGTTCTTCTTCAGCATCTCATTAGTGAAATCAGACACTTCCCGCTGAACCTTAGCCGCCTGCTCAGAATGTGCAACCCCCAGTGCAATCACCATCTGACTCTTCCACAACGGAATCGTATTGACAATGGTCGACTGTATCTTATCAGACATCATTATGTCATTGTTCTGTACAAGCCGGATCTGAGGTGCCATCTGCATGGCAATTGTTCTCGTCAATTCGAGATCATGCAGCTTCTTCTCAAAGCGGTTCGCTAACGCCGTCAGATCACTGACTGCCTGTGCATCCTCAGGAAGTCCTGAAGCCTGTGCCTTCGCCGCCAGTGCAGGAATATCCACATTCTCGACCTGATTCAGCTTCTGCTTACCGGCAAGGATGTACATTGTCAGTTCCTTGTAATATGTCTTATTCAGCTCATACAGCTGATCCAACGTTGCAACATCTTTCATCAATGTCACCTGATGCTGCTCAAGGGCCTCCACAATATGATTCACATTTGTCTCAGCCTTCTGGTATTTTGTCTTCATCGTTGTCAGTTTGTCCACATTCTTCTTGAAGAATCCGAAAAGGCCTTTCTCTTCTTCACCCGCATCAAAATTCTTCAATTCAGTGACAACGCCTGTGATCATATCACCCACTTCACCAAGGTCTTTCGTCCTCACATTCTCCAGTGCCTTTTCTGAAAAACTGGCTACTTTCTGCTGTGCACCGGCACCATACTGCAGCACCTGGGCTGAATTGGCAATATCGATCTGCGCTGCAAAATCCTTCACCATCTGCTTCTCTTCATCACTCAGCATACTATCATCCAAAGCCGGCGCTGCTTCCTCCATCTGCTTCTGCGCCTCCTCAACCGGCAGCTGCGGTTCCTCCTTAAAAGGCTCAAATGTCAATGTCGGTGTCTCTTCCAATTTAATCTCACTCATGGCTATTCTCCCCCTGCTTGATTCTCAAAGTGATTCTTGGTCAATCCTTCCTGTGCCAGCATCGTCTCAAGAACGGTAATGTCCGATCGGATGTCCATGGCTGCATCCTCGAAAAAGCTGTCCAGCAATTTCTCATAGGCCAGATTAATGGTGTCCAGTGTCTTCTCTATTTCTGCCTTCGACTGACGGATATTCTCCCCCTCTGTGGGCTGTGCATCCAGTTCCTGATAGGTCTGCACAAGCTTCAGCGTTGTCGGCATATAATACTGCATAAACTTGCGAAGCTTCGACAATTGTTCCGGCTTCTGTTTCAGCACTTCAAAAATCTTCTTAATCAGTGCCTCCAGTCTGTATAGCTTCTCAGATATCTCCTCTCCCGGTATGGCATCGTTGGCTCTGCGGATTGCTTCGATATAACGGCTGCCCTCCTCCATGGCCCGGACAAGTTCAGGATTCTCTATACCATCCGATGCAAAAATACTTCTATCCGCCTGCTTTCTCTTCTGCTCTTCCAGCGACCTCTGCCTGTAAGCCTCCTGAGTCTCAAGATACTGCCTGTAAGTGGCATCATCCAGCATCAGACAGGTGTTCTGCGCATCCAGATGTCCATTCGTAAAAGCCCGATTCTCAATCAGCTTCTGAATATCCCTGACAACAAACTTCTCATTCTTCCCAACGGCCGACGCCAGTTCCTTCACCTGACAATAGGTTCTCTCACCGATCAGCTTCGTATATCTTCGGAACCGTCGAACCCTTCCGCCAAGAGAGATACCCTTCGCCATCACAACCGCCGACACAATCGTCAGAGGAATAGTAACGGACAAAGTGATATGCCCTGCCATAGCAAGTCCTGCACTTGGAACAGCACTCTGAACAGCAAACATCACAATGGAGGTAAGCCCAAATATTCCTGTAAATACACCTCCCAGAGCGGTACAGACAGGTCCCGTCACCGTTCCCGGCGGATTCTTAACATATCTGGTCACTGCCCGTTCTCCCGTCTTCTCTGTGCCATAATGATACCTCACATTCGAAGCCCTGCTGCCTTTTGGTCCTGTTCCCTGTGGCATCTGTATATTCAATTCTTCAAAAACCGACTGTATGGAGCCTGTGATGTTCTTGTTCAGCTGCTCAAAATCCATGGAAGCCACCGCATCCTCAACCATTGACTGGATCCGTTCTCCCATTCCGGTATTATCCTTCTCTGGCATATCCGCTTTCCTCCGTTTTTTACTGTTTTTCATTATACCGCATTTGACAGCAAAAAGAAAGAAGTATTTAGGATTTCAAACACATGTTTTGTTTTTGTTCACATTAAGCACATAGTAATATGTGCCTATATTTTTATACAAAAATACAGCCTCGAAAGACTGTATTTCTGTGTTCCGGCATCCTTATCTTACCATGAACAAATATAAAACTGTAATGATGATGCCAATACCGAACATGAGCAAACTGAAGGATACACTTGCAACAATAATCTTGTTGGCATCTTTGAAAACTCTTTCTTTTTCCGCAAACCGAAGCACATAATCTCTCTTTAACGGATGTTTCTTATAAATTGTCTTATTCAGCCACAAAGTCACTGTATTGAATATGCCGCCCAGCCAGAAAGACACTCTGTATCCTTTCGGCGGATTCTTGCCTCCATGAAGCTGACGGTGCGTCGTCTTTCTTGCCAGCAGGATGAGACCATCCATCATGAAGTCCATACATCTGCAGATGAATGCTGCCACATTCGGCAAAATAATCATCACGATCGGATAATATACCAGTTCCAGCAAATCCAGACGTTCCGGCCAACGATTCACATAAACAACTGTACCGGTCTTCATCTTCACCATCATCCATCCTCGGATGATGACAACATAAATCAGTGCACCAATAACAATAGAATAAAGACCACCCTTCAAATTCACCAGTGAGAAATAATGAACGGCATGATGCGGTGAAACACCAAACATAAATCCCTGACCCATATCAGCCAGCTTATCAAGTGTCATTGTCGGCAGCACACCGAGAATTGGCAGAATGGTTGCTGTGATCGCAAGAACAGCAGCTGTCACTTTATTGCAGTAATTCGTCTTTGCTTCATACTTCTTCTGAATTTCCGGATCACTGTTCTTCTCTACAAAAAGAACAATAAACAGCTTTGTCATGTAAGCAACCGTCATGGCACCCGTAATAATAAAGAGCCATTCGATCACTTTAAACAATGCCGCTGCGCCTGCACCGGATGCAAAGGCAAATGTAGCTGCGCCATGTCCTTCCTTCAGAAGCTCGATATACTCCACAATGCTCTCATGGATCAATGTCTTGCTGACATAACCATTGAAAAGCGGAATACCGCCAATACCAAGAGAACCCATCAGGAATGTATAGAGCAGCAATGGTTTCTTCCGTCCAAATCCCCTGATATCGTTAAGATTCAATTTGTGCAGATTCATAACAACCACGCCGGCTGCCATAAACAGCACAAGCTTTAAATTTGAATGGTTAAACATATGCAGCATTGTACCACGGACTGCCAGTGCATTCTCTTCACCCAGAAGTCCCTGCATACCGATACCTACAAAAATAAAACCAAGCTGCGACATGGATGAGCAGGCCAAGGTCCGCTTAAGATCCAGTGAAAAGACTGCAAGAATACCGCCCAGCATCATCGTGATCACACCAAACAGCAGAATGACCATTCCCCAGTATCCGTTGTGCAAAAAGATACGTGAGGAAATAACAATCACACCGAAAATACCTGTCTTTGTGATAATACCCGATAACAGCGCACTGGCCGGAGCCGGTGCTACAGGATGAGCCATCGGCAGCCATATATGAAGCGGATACATACCCGCTTTGGCGCCAAATCCAAAGAGGATACAGCCGCCTGCAATATAGAGCCATCCGGCATTTTCCGGGAAAATCTCTTCGCAGACCGAAAGCAGCGCATCTAACTGCAGTGTTCCCGCCACATGATACAGCATCAGCAGACCCATCAGTGTTACCATACCGCCAATGACAGCAACGGCAAGATACACAGCACCTGCATACATTGTCTCTTTCTTCTCATCGTGAATGACACAGACATATGAAGCAAGGGACATAATCTCAAAGAAAACAAAGGTTGTAAACAGATCATCCGACAGGAAAACACCCATGGTCGCGCCGAATGTTACCAGAAGGAAGAAATAGTATCTGTTTCTGTTTCTTGCATGTGCAAGATATTCTTTTGAAAAAATTGTGGTCATCATCCACATAAATGCCGTCACAGAGGCAAAAATAATCCTGAAGCCATCCAGTTTGAACGAAAGCCCCATCCCGCACACCTCAGGGACCACAAGGGATACTTCCTGACCTTCTTTATATGTCAGGAAGAAAAAGGCCATTGCCAGAAAAGTGAGGATTGTTACTGCATCTGCGAAATAATCTCTGGCAGACTTATTCACCCGTCCAATCAGATATCCAATGACTGCTGCTGCCATGGGACCAACAACCAATAACAATAAAATCGGATTACCAATCATTCTATGTCCCTCCTGTTAATAAATGCCAACAGCAATTTTCTGAATAAAATCAAGCAGCGGCTGTGCATAAAAGCCAATCACGACTGTTAAAACGGAAAAGATAACCAGCGGTCCCTTCATCAGCCAGTTCGGATCCCTGAACTCTTCTACCAGATCCTTATGATAACCGACATGTGGGAACCATGCACGGACGATAATCGTCAGCATATAAATACCCGTCATCAGACCCGAATAAAGCAAAACAAGTACACTGATATAACCCATCATCGATTCATGCTCAAGCAATGCATGAACGATGTTCCATTTACTTACAAACCCCGCAAAAAGCGGCATGCCCATCAGCGACAGACCAGAGATAAACAACGCTATAAACGTCACCGGCATCTCAAAGCCCAGACCATCCAGCTCATAGATATAATTCTTCTCAGTCTGATGCATAACTGCACCGGCACAGAAGAAAGCACTGATCTTCATAATGGCATGAACAGCCATATGACTGAGACCGGCGATCAGGCCTAATGGTGACATAGTCGCTACTGCCAGAAGAATATAGGAAAGGTTACTGATTGTCGAATAAGCCAATCTTCGTTTGAAATGTGTTTCTCTGACACCCAGTGTAGAACCATAAGTGATCGTGATCAGCGCTGCGATCAAAACAACAACCTGGGCCCAGGTGCCATGAAGTGCCTCTGTACCAAAGCAATAATAAGTCAGACGCATAATGGCAAAGGCACCGGACTTAACAACCGCAACTGCATGCAGCAGCGCTGTTACAGGTGTTGGTGCCACAGAGGCTGCAGGCAGCCATCCATGGAACGGAAAAATCGCTGCTTTGACACCAAATCCGAAAAAGCCAAAGACATAGACCAACAGCGCAATATCCATATGATTGCTGATGGCCGCAAGATTCAGATTGCCGCCAAGAACAAAAGCAATATCATTGCAGAATAATGAATAGAACACAATGGCTATAAAAGCAAAAGCCGTACCGCCAATCATGTAGTACAGATATTGTCTTGTTGCCTTTCTGGCCTCTCGGGTCATCGTGTGGATCACCAACGGCAATGTCACCATTGTCAGGCATTCATAAAAGAGATACATGGTAATGATATTGCCTGCAAAAGCAACGCCAAGTGTCACACCATATGTAATCGTATAAAAAGCCATAAATGTATTGACACGTTCCTCATGCTTCATATATTCAAAGGCATATAATGAAGCCAAGGGCCACAGACAGGCCACCAGACCGCCGAAGAACATGGACAAACCATCAATATTCAGTGTCAGCGGCAGACGTGCCCCCAGCGAGAACATATAAAAGCTTTCTGTCGGGCGGTGTGTCAGAAGCCACAGAACAAGGATGGTATTGAGAACAACCACAATTTCAATACAAATATTTCGTTTCTTTGCATCCTCAATTGGAAAGATCAGCAGCAGAATACCCACGATCACAGGCAGCAGAATCGGTACTAGTATAAAATAAGATGGCATACTTCTTCTCCTCCCTTAAAGTACTGATGCAGCAATATCTGCAAATATTTTCATCAGACCCGCCGGCCAGATGCCAAGAATAACTGCCAACGCTGTCATCACAACCATCGGCAGCAGCATCCGCCATGTCGGTTCATGGTTTGCAAGTTTCGTATAATCATAATCTTCTCCCGGGAAAAATGCTTTGATAGAAATCGTCAGCAGATAACCGGCTGTCAATAATGCACTGATCAGCAGGACAACCGGACCAACCCATGAAAATCCCGGAATACCCGAATCCAATGCACCGGAAATCAGATACCACTTACTGACAAATGCACTTGTCGGCGGAATACCGATCAATGTCAGAGACACAAGTGTAAAGCACCACATGGTCACCGGCATCTCCTTGCCGATTCCTACAAGCTGACGCACCTTTGTCTTTCCTGTCTTACAGATAATCGCACCTGCGGATACAAAAAGCGTATTTTTGACCAGCGAATGGAAAATCACATGCATCAACGCACCCACAAAAGCGATCGGCTGCATCACCGACAAGCCAAACAGAATATAAGATACCTGACTGACTGTTGAGTAAGCCAGACGTTTCTTCAGCACCTTCTCCTTATAAGCCATCATGGACCCCATAAAGATAGTCAGGATAGACAAAATAATCCAGGTATACTGCACCCATGTACCTTTAATCATATCCGGCCCTGCCACATAATAAACCGATCGGATGATACCAAGAACACCTGCTTTCGTAATGACACCGGATAATACGGCACTGGCCGGAGCCGGAGCCACCGGATGGGCTGTCGGCAGCCATCCATGCATCGGTAACATACCTGCTTTTGTGCCGAATCCGATAATCATCAGAAAAACAGCAAACAGCATGATACCAGACGGATTCGGTTCATTAATAATACCGCCCGGTGCAAAATACAGTACTCTTCCCTCTGCATTGAACAGGAAAAATCCAAAAAGCACCATAAAAGCACCTGCTACTGAATAAAAGAGATATTTCAACCCTGCCATAATTGCTTCATGGCTCAGGTTGTGCATAACAAGCGGCATAGATGTCAAAGTCATCATTTCATAAAAAACATACATTGTCAGCAGATTGCCCGAAAAAGCAAGCGCCGACAGGACACCGCCTACAACCAGGTAAAAACAATAAAAACGCTGTTCATTCTTCTCATGCGCCATATACTCAAAAGACGCAATGCCTACCATCAGCCATACAAATGCGATAAGCACTGAAAAAATCTTTGAAAGCATATCCACATGGAAAAATACATGCAGTCCTTCCGCAATGAAGAACTGACTTAAGGTCAATGTATCTTCTGGCTGCAGTGCGATCCATCCAATGCTTGCCAGGTCAATAACAAGTATCAGAAGTATATACAACTGCATATGCTCCCGTTTCCCGAACTTGATAAACATCAGCAGTACGCCTGCAATGATCGGCAGAAGCACCGGAAAAAGTAAAAAATAATTATTAATATCCATTTTTTCCTCCTTATCAGCCAAACATTGCAAGGCCGGCTTCTATTACCTTAATCACAGGCTGTGATGCAACACCCAGCCCGATATTCAAAAGAATCATTCCAATAATCGCTGCTGTCTCAATCCTGGACTTCTCAACCGTATATACTTTATGTGTTTCCTCCGGTACAGGTCTGTAAAGCGTCAATACCGTACGCATAAAATACATGGTGTTCAGCACGGTACTGATTGCCAGCACAACCCATGCTGTGATCATTTTACTACCGGCTGTTGTTGCAGCAGCGGCAAATAAATATTTGGATACGAAACCTGTCAGCAGCGGCATACCGATCATAGAAAGTGAACCCACTGTAAAAGCTGCACCTGCAACCTTATTGCGCAGTCCCGCGCCTCTCAATGAAAGATAATCTGAGCGTCCATCCGACACTTCCGTCAATCCTGAAATACTGATAAACAGCAGAGACTTCATGGCGCCATGGGAAATGATATGAAACAGTGCAGCCACAACACCGGCTGTCGTTCCAAGACCAATACCCATATAAATATAGCCAATCTGAGCTACTGAGGAATACGCCGTCATTCTTCGGATATTTTTCTCCTTGATTGCTGCCACAGAACCCATAATCATTCCGACCACACCAAAAGCAAACAGAATGTTGACCATATGGCTGCTGATGACCGAATCAAAATCAAGTACTCTGTAGAAAATCTTGATCAGAAGGAAAATATATCCTTTAGATACCAGTGAAGATAAAACCGCACTGGCAGACGGTGTTGTATAGCCATAGGCATCCGGAATCCATGTATGAAACGGATAAAGACCACTCTTAATACCAAGACCAACCGTTACAAGAATAATAATAACCATCAGCGGCACTTGATAGTTGTGTACGGCAACGATCTGTTCCAGTACTTCCTTAGCCGGGGACATAAGCAGATGTCCGGTAATACTGTAAAGAAGTGTCAGACCGATCAGGAAAAGGCCCGAACCCACAAGACTCATAATCATATATCTGAGGGCAGACACATAGGTTCTTCCCTGCTTCTTGATCATAATCAGACCGCAGGCAGCAATTGTATTAATTTCGATAAAAACATATGCCGTGAAAAGGTCATTAGTATAGATCAACGCAAGAAGTGAAGCCATCAAAAGATCCAGAAGAATGTAGAAAAGGTTCTTCTTGGAATCCTGTACTTCTCTGTCAATATGGGCCATGCCGCCGAAAACGGACAGCATCATAATCAGGCTGAAAAATACTGCCATCAGTGCTTCCAGTTCACCAATACGGATCTCATTGCCCCATGGTGCTGGAAAATGACCCATCATAAAGGTGTAGCTTTCACCGGTTCCAACCACAAAGGAAAGCGTTGCCAGTGAAAGGATCAATACTGCAGTGACCATCGCCACATGAATATACTTTGCGACCCTGCCATTCATTACAAATGAAATGATAGCTGAAAACATCGACAAAATAATGCAGAAAAACGGAAAATTCTGGACAAAGGCCATTTAGTCTTCCTCCTTTCTGAGCTTCATCATAATCTCATCGATGTTAAGGGTATGGTATTCTCTGTAAAGACAGACAGTCAACGCCATCATCAACGCACTGACACTGACAGATACAACAATTCCTGTAAGTACCAGACCTGCCGGAACAGGGTTGATATAATGACTGGCATCCAGAATACCATCAACAACGATTGGCGCTGTTCGTCCTTCAATATAGCCTTTGGCTGCAAGGAAAAGGTAAACAGCAGAATCCATGATATCGAGTCCGATAATTTTCTTGAGCAGATTCGGTTGGAAAACAAGATTACTCATGCCAATAACAAAAAGAAGAACCGCTGCGATTTCTTCATAATTGGTCGCAAATGAGCCCATATCAAATTCCTCCCTTTCTGAACAGTGTATAAAATGAATACATCGTGCATGCAACAACAATGCCGACGCAGATGTTAAGGTATACAATCAGGCCAGCACTGAGAATATTGCCCGGCGTTCCCGGTGTAATAATGCTGTGCAGGTGATTCGCACCTGTATAAAATGAATAACTTTTTGCAAAACAATAAAATGTCAGTGCGCCAACGGTCAGCGCCTTAACAACCTTCTCATTCATAAAACGCTGTGTTTTCTCAAATCCATAGGCTGTCAGATACAGAATTAATCCTGAACCGATGATCGCACCGCCTGAGAAACCGCCACCCGGTGAAATATGACCGTTAAGTACCACATAGATACCAAAGATAATCATCAGTGGTACCAGGAAATTAGCTACTTTCTGCAGAATCGTATCATTTCTCGGCTCGTAATGTCTGTCATTCATATCTTCAATAGCTCTTGACTCAGGATCCTCATCCTTGTCCACTCTTAAAAGAATCAATACACAACATGAAGCAACAAACAATACACAGGACTCACCGAATGTATCGAACGCTCTGTAATCAAGAATCATACCGGTTACAATGTTGACAGCGCCGGTTTCACTTAATCCCTGCTCTATATAACGGGTTGCGACTTCGTTATTCTCCGGAGCGTTCGGATCACCAAACTTCGGCAGGTAACTGACCGTCCAAAGAAGCAGACAGGCAATAAAGATTGCCACAATTGCACCAAAAACCTTATAAAGGCCTGTAAACCTTCTGACATTCTTGGCAAGCCCTTCCTCAAACATACGCTCACTGTAGTTGTTGGATTTGACAATATGTAAATGCACGTAACGGATTCTCTCATCACCAAAGACTTCCTTATCCGGTGCATTCATCTCCATCTGACCCACAATTGGATCATAATCACCCTTTACCCAACGGGTAAACTTATCGGCGAAACTATTACGATAATTCGGATTCTTCTTACTCATCAATGTCCTCCTCTGCCGTCGTTCGTATAGAACGTATCTTCTTAAGAGTTACAAAGAAAAGGATACTTGTAACGCCGGCACCTACAGCAGCTTCTGTAATCGCCAGGTCAGGAGACTCCAGAATAAGCCATATAATCGACATAACCAAACTAAATGCCATATAAATAACAACAGAAACCAGCAGATTTTTTGAAAAGCTCACTGCGATAGTACAGATGATCAGCAGCACAAGCAATAATATTCTCAAACCAGTCATTCTTTCGGCACCTCACATTCATCCTCAATCTGTTCATTCGTGCTGACTTCAAGCTTGGCCAGTAAATGGCTGCATACCGGTGATGCAAACCAGAAAACAACAAGTACGGTCAAAAGCTTCAAAGAAGCAAAGGAAATACCGTATATCACCATCATGCCCAGAACGATCATCATGATTCCCAGTGAATCTCCCATTGCTGCAGCATGCATACGATTCAATGCATAGCTCAGTTTAAATACACCAAAAGTCTGTATCACCATGATCAATATCCCGATCATAATCAACACAGCCGCGATGATAAAACGAATCAGACTAATATTCATCCTGACTCTCCTCCTCTATTCTGCTCTGTCTACTCTTTTTCTCATTATAAATACCAATATAAATCTTTGTCAGTACAATGACAGCCACAAAACTCATAATTGCATAGATCAGACAAATATCCAGAATACTGCTCTCATTCAGATAAGCTGCAAGAAGTGCAATAACGGCAATTGTCATCGTTCCGATCATATTCGTTCCGACAATGCGGTCAACAAGACGTGGTCCTTTGATGGTTCTGACCAGACAGAAAAATGTCAGGACTGCCAGGACAATAATACATACAAGAAAAAATGATTTAAATGCAGCGTCCATTTCATTCCTCCAGTTTCTTTAACATAGAGACAAAAACAGATGAATCAAGACCCTCTCCCATTGTCTTGTCATAACAATGAATCAGGTATTCGCCATCCTTCATCTCTACAGTGATCGTGCCGGGTGTCAGGGTAATCGAATTTGCCAGAAGGACCTGTGCTGTACGGGTCTTTAAATCCGTATGAAAACGCACCAGGGCCGGCTCCGGAAGAATCTGCGGTGAAAGCAGATAGTGAATCATTGTCAGGTTGGCTTTAATAATCTCATTAATCAAAATGAAACAATATCCAATGATCCACGGCAGTTTCCTTACAATCCACATATCCTTTCTGAAACTGAATTCTGTGAATTTGCATACGAATACATACATAGCCGCTGAAATGACCAACCCGAACAGAGTAATCTCAACTGTTATCCGCCCGTTGAGCATCACCCAGAACAAAAAGAATAACACAAACATACGCAACCTCTTCTCATACTTTTTATGCAATAATTATAACATATTCTATTTTTTATTGTCCATAAGTATTAAATCCCACAAAACATTTGGTTATAATTTATTTTTGATTTATTTATTTGTTATTTATTTAACATTTTTGGTATATTTTTAAGATATGGCAAAGATATATAATAGAAATTTTGCATGCAAACTAAAAAAATATCATACTCATTGAAAATGGGTATGATATTTTTTTAACATAAATGTATCGTGTTTCTACTTATTAAAAAGTATTTTTGTTATTATATTTTTGTGATTCTGTTATGCATTTTTTGAAATTGTACTAAATCAAGTACAATCCTGTTTTGTATTATTTTTCTTCGATTTTACGATAATTTCCCCCAGCCAGCTCTCGCTCCTGTCTTTTATCGATTGGCTGATAAATACGTTTTTCTGCAACACTCTTGTAAGCCGGACGAATAATCTTATCCGCATTCACCAGCTCTTCCATACGATGGGCGCTCCAGCCCACAACTCTTGCCATTGCAAAAATTGGTGTGTATAATTCCACCGGAATACCAAGCATGCTGTACACAAATCCACTGTAAAAATCCACATTGGCACTGACGCCTTTATAAATTTTTCTCTTCTCAGCAATAACCTCCGGAGCCAGACGTTCTATTGTGGTATACAGATGGTAATCATCCATTCTGCCCTTTTCCTTCGCAAGGCTTTCAACAAAACTTTTGAACACAACGGCTCTCGGATCAGACAGTGAATAAACGGCATGACCCATGCCGTAGATCAGTCCTTTCTTGTCAAAAGCCTGTTTGTCTACCAGTTGGTCAAGATAATTTCTGATCTTCTCCTCATCCTTCGTGTCGCTGACATTGGCTCTCAAGTCATCCATCATCTCCATAACCTTGATGTTGGCGCCACCGTGTTTCGGTCCCTTCAGGGAAGCCAGGGCTGCCGCCATAACCGAGTATGTATCAGACCCGGATGAAGTAACAACATGCGTTGTGAATGTGGAATTATTACCGCCACCATGTTCCATGTGCAGCATCAAAGCCACATCCAGTACACGTGCCTCCAGTTCTGTATACTTCTTATCCGGCCTGAGCATCATGAGAATATTCTCAGCAGTTGACAGCTCCGGAGACGGCCGATGAATATACATACTCTCTTCGCATTCGTAATGATTATAGGCATGATAACCGTAAACAGCCATCATCGGTACTTCACTGATAAGCATCATACACTGTCTGAGTACATTCACTTCACTCAGGTCGTTGACACGACTGTCATAAGATGCCAGGGTCAGAATACTCTTCATCAGAGAATTCATGATATCACGGCTTGGTGCCTTCATAATAACATCACGCACAAAATTCGTTGGAAGTGTTCTCATACTCCCCAGCACATCACAAAACTGTTTCAGTTCTCTCCTGTCCGGAAGACAGCCAAACATCAGCAGATACGCAGCTTCCTCAAAGCCGAAACGTTTCTCTCTTACCGTTCCCGAAACCAGTTCCCTCACATCGTATCCTCTGTAGTACAAGCGCCCATCGCAGGGAACTTTCTGATCTCCACTGATATCAAAAGCCTCAATGGTCGAAATCGTTGTCAGCCCCGCTACAACACCATTGCCATTCTTGTCTCTCAAACCACGCTTTACCTTATATAAATCATACAATTCCGGATTGATCGCATCTTTTCCCTCATACATATCCGCATGCTTATCTAAAAAATCAAATAATAAGTGATTCATATTGTCCACAGACGTGTCCTCCTTTCAGTCATTCCTGATGCAAATTAGATTTATTGTTTAATTATAGCGAATGATTTCTAAAACTCAACACAACATCTATTTTCTTTATGATATTTCATATTTTTTTTTGATAATTTATAAAAAATTTATTTGCGTACAGGCGATAATTACTGTACAACAAAAAAACTTCCATATTATTGCGCCCATAAAGCAATAATATGGAAGATTTTTTGTGAATAAATCAGAAACTTACTATTCAAATCTTCTTCTAATGTTGTGGTAGGTTAAGGAGGAGACTTCTCATATGTTATTTCAAAAATATTCAGTCCATGTGATGATCCGTATCTGGTAGAATCAGAATCATCAACTGTACGGTTTTCCGTTCAAATATACCGCACATCAAACTCTGACAATTATTTTTATCAGATGCCTATATTTTAACCAATTTTTCGACATATAGGAATGAAATCAAGCAGACATTGCTTTCATCTTTTTTCTTCATTCCAGTCAAAGATGAATCAACATTATTCAATTTTGATTGAAAATTCAATTTTTAAGTGTTATACTAGATATCAGAATACTTAAGAGGGAGGTATGCACAATGAACGCCTATGGCACTTTGTTAAAAAAGCTGATTCGCTTTACTAATATTAAGTTAACAAATCTTGCCGAGATCGTAGGTTATGACACATCTTATATCAGCAAATGGTGCAACAAAGGCAAACTGCCTGCTGCCAAAGCCGCCCCTAATGTCAACAAATGTCTTGCAGACGTTTTTGCACGGGAAATTATTATCCAGGAAGAGGCTACTCTTTTCGCTGCGGAATTCAATGCTTCCGGACCATATGATGAATCATCGCTCTCATCGACCATCTTTCAGCTTCTGAAGGATGCGTATAAACGTTCCTACGATAATACATCTGAAAACGCACAGCTTGCCGGACTCTCATCCCAACGCATGCTTCTCTGGCAACTTGATATTAAGAACTTTTTTGTGACTGAACTGCCTCAGCTGCTGCATCAGCTGAACGAACCATGTCAGATACTCTGTACAATGGATATATGCGGATTCCTTAAAGATCTTTCCTATGAGACCGGCCGTCAGGCCTATTATACCAATCCCGTTCATATCAAGATGGGAATCAATCTCGGAGGCCATTGCAAGAACAACAGCTATATTCCTCAGTTGTACTATTTCCTGAATCATTATAACGATATCAGTTTTGATTTCTATGAGAACACATGCATGGACTATATGAATCTGTTTATCGTCAAGAACTGCATTGCTGTGCAGTGCGCTCTTGACAAGGACTACCGTATCAGCATCGCACATATCATTACAGATACTGCGCAGGTCAATAGTCTTTACCAGAAAGTGAATTCAGAATTCACTTTGAGCCGGCTGATGATCCATTCCTCCGATTCCGAAGAACTTTTTTATAACGGCTACCGGACAGAATTTTATGCACACAACACTTTTCAGATTATGGTGACAAAGGGTTTTGAATTTCTTCTTCCGCCGGAGATCAATCCAAGATTGATCCAGGCTGCCCGCGATCAGGGTTTTGATGAAAGCATGGCTCAGCTCGTTGCACATCTCGGCATCACATGGGAAGAGATTTTTGAAAAAGGAGCAATTGATTTCTACCTCCTGAAAACCAACCTCATACGCTATATTACCGATGGGACGATTTATTTTGCAGATGTCGTTTATCACATGTCTGTTGAGGAACGAAAGAAGCATATCCAGCATGTGCTTGATCTGGTACAGAAAAATCCGAATATACGCTTTTTCATTATTGATGATGAATGCATCCCCAACTCAGAACATCTTTTCCAGATGTCTGTTTATAACAACAAGCGCAAGCTTTTCCTGAAGAATATGGAACACTATGACGCACGTACACATCTGGGACCAAGTTTCTACACCATGCAGAACGAAACTTTGATCGGCGGCATCAGTCAGTATTTCTCTGAACTTCAGTCTTCTTCGCTCTGCAATGTTTACGGCTCAGAAGATGTCTTCAGATTCTATGAGAAATACGGCATAATGATTGACCGAATGCTCTCCATCGAAGAATAAAACTACGCTATAAAGGGCCGGCAAATGTTATCCACTCCATTTACCGGCCTCTTTTTTTATGTCCGTCATCCAGCTGTTTTATGCCTGCCGATTTTTATCACTGCAATCTATTCATCTACATGCAGCAACGGTTCAAATACTCTTCGAATTTGAACACTTTCCTCTTCCATGCCCTTTGCTTCCCCAACAGCCTCCTTGCAGAAATACTCCTGAGAATTAACAAGTACTTTGCCGCGCTTGTCAATTTTGCTGTAGCTGCCGTCCAGCTGGAGAATATGTGCCTTGACATTGTCTGCCAGCTGGACGCTGAGAATATGCTTCACAGCCTTTTTGCACTCCTCGTCTTCCACCGGGAACATGATTTCTACCCGCTTATCAAGGTTTCTAGGCATCCAGTCGGCACTTCCCATGTAAATATCTTCCCAGCCATCATTATAACAATAGAAGATTCTGCTGTGCTCCAGAAAATTCCCCACAATGGAACGCACATGGATATTTTCACTGAGTCCCGGAATTCCGGCCTTCAGGCAGCAGATCCCCCTGATGATCAGCTGGATTTCAACGCCTGCGCAGGAGGCCTCATAAAGAGCCGCAATAATCTTCTTATCACACAATGAATTCATTTTCGCAATAATCCTTGCTGGTTTGCCCTGCCTTGCATGTTCAGTTTCCCTGTCTATCAGCTTCAGGAACCGATCTCTCAGCCAGATAGGTGCAACGACCAGTTTATTCCAATACGGAGGCTCTGAATAGCCGGACAGCATATTAAAGACCGCTGTCGCATCCTCTCCGATTGGTTTAGAACAAGTAAGCAATCCCATGTCTGTATACAGCTTCGCTGTCTGGTCATTATAATTGCCGGTGCCGAGATGCACATATCGTCTGATACCATCCTCATCTCTCCGGACGACCAGGGTGATCTTACTATGAGTCTTCAGGCCCCTCAGGCCGTAAATAACATGGCATCCGGCCTTCTCCAGCATCTTTGCCCACAGGATATTATTCTCCTCATCAAAACGGGCTTTCAGCTCCACAAGGACCGTTACCTGCTTACCGTTCTCCGCTGCTGCTGCCAGCGATGCAATGATCGGTGAATTGCCGCTGACGCGGTAAAGCGTCTGTTTGATAGCCAGAACATCCGGATCCTTAGCTGCCTGGCGGACGAACTCAATAACCGGCGTAAATGTCTGATACGGATGGTGCAGAAGAATATCCTTCCTGCGGATCTGGGTAAATATGTCCTCTTCCGTATTCATCCCTTTCACAGGCTGTGGTATATATTTGCTGTATCTAAGGTGATCAAACCCTTCAAAACCGCTGACTTTCATCAGAAATGTCAGATCGATCGGCCCCTGGATACAGAAGATATCTTCTTCTGCAACTTTCAGTTCATCCTTTAAGAAACGCAGCAGGCGTTTGTCAATTCCACTCTCCACCTCAAGACGGATCACTTCTCCCCACTGTCTCATTTTTAACTGTTTCTGGATCTCTTTTAACAGATCCTCCGCCTCGTCCTCATCGATCGTCAGATCGGCATTCCGCATGATACGGTACGGATAAGCACAGAGCACTTCATAATTTAAGAACAGTTTATCAATATTTTTCTCGATGATCTGCTCTAACAGGATAAAACATTTTGCATTTTCTTCCTCTGACGGGATCTGTACCAGTCTCGGAAGGACCCCCGGAACTTGTACCGTTGCAAAATCCAGTTCCTGTTTTTCGCTCTTTGTATTCTTTTTAGAAAGAAGTGCCGCAATATTTAACGTCTTATTGCGGATCAGCGGAAACGGACGCGATGCATCTACCGCCATCGGTGTCAGTACCGGATAG